>Ga0256843_1000066_pt1 | contig 86944 bp, 83 predicted proteins | sample AlvinellametaG_FD_191572 | JGI IMG/M metagenome (GOLD analysis project Ga0256843, IMG submission 191572) | Pompeii worm associated microbial communities from hydrothermal vent at the East Pacific Rise, Pacific Ocean - Alvinella | ecosystem: Host-associated > Annelida > Integument > Unclassified ... | reverse complement strand
TGGGGGAATGCTTCTATAGGAACAACAGCACAAAACCTCCTTGAAACAATGATGACAAAAGAATAGTTTTCACAATGAAAAGAAACAATAGAAACTTAAGAAAATCATGGGCAGAAGAGCTTCTTGACTTTTTAACTAAACATGCCTATACAGAAACGATCATTGTTACAATCTTATATCTTCTTATAGGGTATGCAGTAGATCCAAATGATATATGTATAGTTGATAAAGATGCTCCTTATCTTATTATGTTTCTTGCTGTTATCACCCTTTTCCATGGACTTGAAAGTGGTATACTTTCTTTAACGATCATTACTGTTACAATGTGGTTTTCATATGAAACATTTAGATACATAGACTTTCTTGTTGCTCTTATCATGACAATGATATATAGTCAATTTCATCGATATTGGACAAATAAGATCAATAAGATGCACTTTGATGCAGAATACAGAAGTAGAAAGATCAGTGAACTTTCACGCGCCTTTTATACACTAAAGATCTCTCATGACCAACTTGAGAAAAACTATGTAGTTAAACCAATGAGTATTCGAAATTCTATTGAATATATTCTACATAAAAATACTCAAAACATAACAGATGAGAACAAATTCGAAAAAGTAACACAAAATTATAGAGACTTTTTAGAGCTTTTACAAAAATCATTTAACCTAACAGAAGGTGTTATCGTATATACTATTGATCATTATGACAAACATACAAAAGATGATTTCAAACATTTTTTAACTAATGGACATATTGTAACAAATCACAAACTTGACCCTTCTGATACACTAGAAAATATTTTGCAAGACTATATCGTTGAAAAAGCTATTCGTCAAAAACGTCCAGTATATTTAAGTGATGAAGCTGGAGAACCATCTATGACAGTAGATATTCACAACACATATCTTGCAGCTATCCCTTCCGTTTATGAAGATGATATTTTAGGAATACTCTTAATCAAAAAAATGTCTTTTATGGCATTTAATAAAGAAAACCTTACTGCAATTTCTATCTTACTTGATTATTTTATGATAGAGATAGGAAACAAAACACTTCTTTTAAACCATAAGTTCCTTCCGCTGGTCAAAGATGAAGAATTCAATGTTGAATTTACACGATTAAAATTCATTAATCAAAAGTACCATGTGAACTCTGTTACTATTTTGATAAAAGTACAAAGTCAACTTCAAGGAACAAGGCTTTATGAACTTATAGAGAAAATCTTACGCTCCCTTGACCTTGTAACAGTGGTTGAGAGAAATGGATTCTATAATATTGTTATACTCTTAGCATTAAATGACAAAGCTGCTGCAAAAGGTTTCCTAAACAGACTTATGCAAAATATCCCTACAAAAGAAGATAAAGAATTCGATGCTATGATATTTGAGATTGCTGATGTGGATCAGATTAATGAATTTTTAGAAAAAGAGTACACTTATGTTGAAAACAAATAATATAACTCTCTTCTTTGATGAGCATTTTTATATTATACTTGTTATCCATATTGTTCTTAGTCTATTACTTGCATTTTATCTTCATTTTTGGCTTAAAAAAAGATTTATCTCTAATGATATAACAACATTAAAGGATCTAGAAGAGCTAAAACTCATCAATACCAATACATTGCGAGGAAAACTTTTGAAGTTTTTCTTTCAATACTCTTTTCATAAATATAATCCTGTTCACAGCATTATGTTTTTATTTTTTCTTAATTTTTCAATGCCTTTATTTGGGTATGTTGCATCACTTTGGATTGCCTACTATCTTAAAACAGTAAGATATAAGCGTATAGTACAAACCACACATATGCTAAATCTAGATGAGTTTGAAACAATCTTTAATGAAACAAAAAGGATATTTGGAGAAAGCTCATTACTCGAAATGATGACCAATGATTATATTCCTAAAACAAAAAAACTGCAAGCGATCGCATCACTTGCAAGTAATATCAATCCAACAAATCTACGTATTATCCAAGAAACTTTAAAAAGTAAAGAGGATGAGATACGACTTTTTGGATATGCCATTTTAAATAAAGAAGAGCTCGCACTTAACAATACTATCAATAAAACACTTGAAGAATTAAGAAAAGAAGAAACATCAGAACATCCCGATCAAGAAAAAATAGCAATTTATAAGAAAAAACTCGCATATGTTTACTGGGAAATGGTTTATAATGGATTTGCACAAGATATCTTAGAAAAAGAATTCCTTAAAACAATCGAAATCTATGCCTATGAAGCTGAGAGATATTTTAGAAACCTTATTTTCTCTCTTGAAAAAAAATACGCACGTCTTCAAAGTAAAGCTAAACCATATAAGAAACAAGAAAAAACTGAAGAAGAAGAACAACTTGAAGAAGAGATTGCAAAACTCGATCTTGATCTCAAACGATTAATAGGACACTTTGTTGATCTTACTGTACTTATAGGTAAGATCGAAATGAAAAAAGGGGATTATCAAAAAGCTATAGAAGCATTTACACTTGCTATAGAAACAGCAAAAGCAGAGCTGAATGAAAATCTAAGCTTTTTATACCCTTATATTGCTGAAATTTATTTTATAGAAGGACGTTATAGTTTGACAAAAAATGTACTCCAACAAGCACAAAACCTTGAGTTTAATGCAAAACTATACCCTATAGTCCAACAATGGAGAGCATAATGCAACAATTACCAAAAAGTGATTCTGTCGACATTATGATCTTCTCCGAAGGAACCTATCCATATGTTCGTGGAGGGGTATCTTCATGGATCTATCAGCTTGTAACAGGTCTTCCACAGTTTACTTTTGGTATCTGCTTCATTGGAGCAACAGAAGTAGTCGATGGGAAAAAAATGGAAATAGCATATGATATCCCTGAAAATATCAAACATATTGAAGTTCATTGGCTTTTTGACAATGAAGAAGAAAAAGATATCCGTTCGCTCAAAGGAAGTAAAGAAGGTTTTGAAGCTGTTTCAAAACTTTACAATTCTTTTAAAGACCATGAAGTCGATCTACCAAAAGAATTACAAAAAATCGATTTCTATCTTAAAACAATTAAATTTGAAGACTTTTTATATTCAAAAAGATCATGGGATTTTATTGTTGAAAAATACGAAAAAAACTGCCCTGATATTCCATTTATAGATTATTTCTGGACATTAAGAAACATCCACAAACCTATATGGATTCTAGCTGATATCGTAGCTCATCTTCCAAAAGCACAGATCTATCATGCACCATCAACTGGTTATGCAGGTTTTTTAGGTTCTTTATCATCTTATACGAACAATAAACCTTTTATACTCACTGAACATGGAATCTATACAAGAGAAAGAAAGATAGAACTTCTTTCAGCTGATTGGATCCAATATAACAAGCCAGAACTTCTCCAAGAACCGGAAGAATACAATTATATTAAACGGATGTGGATCAATTTCTTTGATAAACTTGGACTTTTTTGTTATAAACGTTCTAACCATATCTATTCTCTTTTTTCAGGTGCACGAAAGATACAAATAGAATATGGAGCTGATCCAAACAGATGTCAAGTAGTTCCTAATGGTGTTGATACTGAAAAGTTCATGAAAACAATGCAGTATCGGCAAGATCCACCAAAGCCCATTATTACACTAATAGGAAGGGTTGTTCCTATTAAAGACATCAAAACATTTATACGGGCTATGAAAATTGCCATATCTCAAAATCCAGAGATCGAAGGATGGATCGTTGGACCTGTTGCAGAAGATCCTGAATATGTTTTAGAGTGTCAGAAAATGGCTATCTCTTTAAATCTTAACAGAAAACTTCAAGAGTTTGATGGAAATAAAAGTCTTATCCCACATGATGAGCTTGAAAAAAGTGATGCAAAAATAAAATTTTTCGGTCATAGTGATATTACTAAAATCTTACCAAAAACAGCTATTCAAACATTATCCTCTATTAGTGAAGGGATGCCTTTGGTTATCTTAGAAGGTTTTGCAGCAGGTGTGCCTTGTGTCGCTACCGATGTTGGAAGTTGTAAAGACCTTATCTATGGTGGAGTAGATGAAGCAGATATCGCACTTGGAAAAGCCGGTGCTGTAACAGGTATCGCCAATCCACAAGAGATGGCCGATAGATATTTGGAACTCTTGGATTATAAAAATGGGAAATGGGAAAATGCACAAAAAGTAGCATTAAAAAGAGTTAATACCTATTATCAAGAAGAACAGTTCTTGGATTATTATAAAGCTATTTATCAAGAAGCATACGGAAAATCATGGGATCAAGTCTATCGTAATCTATACATGTACCTAAAACCAAATAAAGTTCCATGTAAAGCATATTATAATCCAAAATTTACTATAGTAAAATTTAGCACACATTACAGCAAAAAAAAGGAAATCTAAATGGCAGGTATAGGGTTTGAACTACGTAAAGGACTTCGACATGATAGAATGTTATCCATTGCCAAAACATATGGTTACTCTGCCATACTCAGTTCAGGGCCATGGGTTATTTCTATCTTAGCAATTGTTCTTGTTGGTTTTATCAGCTTAGCAAGTGGTAGTGATACCCATGATACTGTTCGATTTCAAGTAGTTGTTACCTATTCTATCGCTTTTGCTTCAAGTTTAATTATAACCGGTATTGTACAACTTCCATATACTCGATATGTAGCTGATCTACTTTTTAGACAAAAAGAAGAGGAAGTTCTCCCTTCTTATTTTGGTACTATTGCTGCTTCATGGCTTGTTGGCTTGCCTATAGTTATCCCATTTTTTGCTTGGGTCTTTGAAGATCAAAGTAAATTCCTTATTACTGGTGTCGTAACGACTTTTATGGTTCTTTGTGGTGTTTGGATATCAAGTATCTTAGCTGCAAGTTTGAAGTATTACAAAGAAGCTGTTTGGTCATATCTTATCTCTTATACACTTATTGTTACTATGTCATATATGTTTGGTTCAAATATTGAATATTTGATCTTAATTTTCTTCCTTGGAAACTTACTACTACTAACACTTTTAATGACTTTGATCATAAAGAGTTACAATTCCACAAGATTTTTAAGATTTGATTTCTTTTTTGCTCCTAACTTTTACTGGAGCTTAGCAATATCTGGACTTTTTTATAATTTAGGAGCATGGGTTGATAAATTTATATTTTGGTACCATCCAGCAACAGGGCATAATGTCATAGGAAAACTTAACGCTTCTGTTGTATATGATATGCCTATCTTCTTAGCATACCTTTCTATTTTACCTGGGATGGCTATCTTCTTTTATCGACTTGAATCCGATTTTGCTGAAAAATATGATCTATACTATGATACTGTAAGACAAGGAGGGATCCTCTCTACAATCAAAAAATATAAAAATCAAATGGTAGAGATCATTAGACACTCTATACATGAGATTATTATTGTACAAGGGATCATCGATGTTTTACTCTTTCTAACAGCTCCTTATATATTTGATGCTCTTCATATATCTAGACTCTATCTTGGTCTTTTTTATCTTCTTACTATCGGAGCTATGTTACAGCTTGCATTTATGTCTGTTCAAGCGATACTCTATTATCTTGATAGGAAAAAAGAAGCTATGTGGTTATCGATCACATTTTTTGTTCTCAATGCAATCTTAACACTCATCTCGATTGAACTAGGGCCTGCATTTTTTGGTTATGGGTATGCAATATCTCTTTTAATTGTATTTATCCTAAGTCTAATAATTATAAGAAACGAGATGGAAGGACTTACTTATGAAACTTTTATGTTGCAGTAAAATATTATTTTTTCTTTTTTTAATAACCTTGAACCTGTTTGGTTCTTTAAATAGCAAAAGTGCAGTTTTTTATTTTGAAGATAAGATATCTTATCCTATGGTTGGGATCCATAACTATATTGTTGTTGAACCTTCAAAAACAAATATTTATACACATGGTTTTAAACTTTATAATGATAAAATCTATGCTAAAATAACAAATATAAATGAGATAAATAAACTTCTGCAACAAGGTTTTAAGAACTTTTATCTCCATAAAATCCCTCTTACGAAAAAAAATATCCAAAAGGTATCTCAATATCAAAACAATAAATTCATTATAGATATTGATTCACAACAAGACCTTACAACCTTTCCATCAAATATCAAAGCAGTTGTGATACAAAACTTTGATCCTCAACACTATTCACAACTTGAGAAAAAACTTCAAAAACATAAGCTCGATCTTATCGATATCCATTTTTTAGATGGCTTTCTTATTGCAGACCTTGTGAGTTCTATGAATAAAATGAAAAAAAAGCTCCAAAGCCATAATTATAAACATATTATTCCTATTTATACAACTCCAGAGTTCGATATATATGGTGTAAGCACAAAAAATGCTATAAAAAGAGAAATTTTTGTACTAATAGATGAAAAAAAAGAAGTAAGAAACACTCAATCAGCACATATTTATGGTGCTATGCCATTAGAATATCAAGGGTATATGCAACAACTTTATGATATCAACAACGGTTTGCCAACATATAGAAAAATGTTACACTATGCAGGTATTATCGTTTGGTTAAATCGTAATTATCCAAAACCGAATCAACTTACAAGTTGGGTGTTAAAACTTAACTCTCTTGGCATTAAAACAGCTTATGCAGAAAACTTTGGTGCAGAAATGGATAATTCATTTTTGGAAAAACTAGGTATCACTATAGAAGAACCCAGTCCAAAAGCAACTGACTTAAAAATTATACATAAAGATCCTATGATTGGTTTTGAAACAAAACCACTCCTTAGTGGAATCGAACTCTACTTACATGTAAGAGATGCGCAACCTCTTTTAACTGTTGAAGATAATGAAGGTGGAAGATCTGTTTTAGCAGCGATTACACCATGGGGAGGGTATGTTACTTATAATTCATTAATGCTTGAATACAGAAATCAAAATATTTGGATCATCGATCCATTTAAGTTTTTCAAACAAGCTCTTCGCCTTCCAACTATACCAGTACCCGATCCTACCACTGAAAATGGGACAAGAATCTTTTTTAGTCATGTTGATGGAGATGGGATCATGAATGAAGCAGAATTTAATCCTGATCTCTTTTCAGGAGATACTATTTATAGTAATATTTTAAAAAAATATGAAGTACCACATTCTATTTCAGTGATTGGTGCAGAGATCATGCCAAATGGACTTTATCCAGAACTTTCACCTAGACTTTTAAAACTTGCCAAAAAGATCTTTGCTTTACCAAATGTAGAACCAGCTACTCATACATTCACTCATACTTTCTTTTGGGGAAAAATTAAAAACGGAACATTAAGTGAAAAATACAGACTAAAACCAAAAGGATACAAATTTTCTCTTCCTTACGAAATAAAAGGAATGCTTGACTATATAAACAAAAACCTACTTTCTTCTACCAAAGAACCTAGAGCCCAAACAGTTTTTTGGAGTGGAGATTGTATGCCTCGAGAAAATGCACTTGATGTAGTCTATAGAAACAATTTTCTAAATATTAATGGTGGTGATACTACTATCTCAAATGCTGAACCATACGTTGGAAATGTTGCTCCACTTGGATTAAAAAGAGATGAATATTATCAGATCTATACAGGTGAACAAAATGAAAACGTTTTTACAAACGACTGGCTTGGACCATTTTGGGGATATAAAAATGTAGTACAAACTTTCAAACTCACTGAAAAGCCAAGAAGACTTAAGCCAATAGATATCTATTATCACTTTTATAGTGGAAGTAAAAAGGCTTCTTTAAATGCTTTAAAATATGTCTTTAATTGGGTTTTAAAACAAGATATCAACCCTATGTTTACTTCACAATATATTAAGAAAGTAATGGATTATTATGCTGTTTCAATGGCACAAGAAAACAATAGATATCTATTAGATGGAATGAGAGATCTTCATACTGTACGTTTTATGCAAAATAATTTTCCATACGATAAAAGTAAAACAGTCTTAGGACACAATATCATTAACAATGAAACTTACATCAGTTTGGATAATTCTATAAAACATAAAATAACAAAAAGTGCTATCCATAAAGACTATCCTTATCTCAAATCAGCTAATGCCCTTGTAACAAAGCATCTAGCAAAAAACGGTAAAGAAATAACACATTTCAAAGGGTTTATAAATATAAAACTTACTTATTTTATTCCTAATGAATGTCATTTGCGTACAAGTGCAAAACCTATAAAACAGTTAAAAAAGGACAACTTTATAACTATGCAATTTAACAAAAAAGAGGTAACTACATATGTACAATGTAGATGAAGAAGAAAAACACTTCTATGTCGTTGAATACAAAGAACTCATATTTATCTTTGGGGTTTTTGTTTTTATATTTTTCGCACTATTTCCAAAAGATCTTATAAAAGAACAGATCGTTTCTAAAGATACAGACTATGAACTGAGTATGACATATCTTCAAAACCTGCTTTTAAGAGATCCTTCAAATGAGTCCCTGAAGCTTATTCTTGCACAAAAAGCACTTCAAAAAGGGGATCTCACATTAGCATCGAATCTTTTAGAACCATTAATCAAAAGCCAAGACAGCAAAATATATACACAAGCATTATTGCTTAACTACAATGTTCTTAAACAAAAATATTTTCAGATCAAAGATGAGCAAGAAAAAAAACAACTCAAACAAAAGCTTTTCAGTCTATTTTTACAGATATATAGCAATAAACTCTACGACAATGATCTCAAAAAATGGTATGAAGAAGCCGTATTTGTCAACTTCAATCCTGCACGGTATTACTTTGTTCAACAACTTATTCAAAAAGATCCTTCCAATGTAGCTTATCTTAAAGATGGATATGCACTGGCAATCCAAAATAAAGAAATGCAAAAAGCACAATATTATCTTAATCTCCTTATTATGTATGATAAAGAAAATACATTTAGATGGATCACTGATAAATATTATTTACTTGTTCAAGAAAAGAAGTATGCTCAAGCAGAAAGCCTTCTTAAAAATGCACCTCAAAATAAAAAATATCAAGATATGTTAGCGGAACTTGCATTGATCTCAAAACAATTCAACAAAGCATCAAAAGAGTACATGAGATTATTTGAAAACGCACAAACGTATAAAGAGAAAAAAGAGTACTTCAAAAAACTACTTTCATCTCTTATAGCTGCTAAAAAGTATAAAGAAGGTGTTGCACTTGCAAAAAAATATGAAAATCTATTTATTAAAGATAAAGAGATGCGTATCTTTATCCTTAAAAGTTATCTTGGTGCTTCTCAAACAAATGAAGCAAAACGATTCTCACAAAAAATACTTAAGAAAGGGCTTTAATACACTATGGTAAGATCTTTTATACTTTTTTTATTGGTTATGACATCTTTATATGCGGAGTCGAAAGAAACATGTTACACTGTACAGCTTGTAAGTACTCCTTATTCAAAAACAATGCAACAAAAACTTTTGCAGAGCAATTACCCAAAAGAATGTCGAGTTTTTCATATAGGAAGCTCATTAACTGTTCGATGTGGATGTTTAGAAACTAAAAAAGAGATCCAACCATTGTTTGAGAAACTCAAAACAAAATACTCTCAACCATTTATACGAACAACATACAAATACCGTTTTGAATCTAAAGACCATCCTAAAAAAGAAAAAAAACTTCTTCACAAGAAGATAGATACTCTTATAGAAGATGTCAAAGAAAAAGAAGAAACAGCAAAGAAAAGTATAGACAAGAAAAAAACGTTAAAACAAAACATTCAAAAGAAAAAAAGCTTACATACTCAAGCTTCTCAAACAAAAAAAAGTCATAAAAAACAACAAAGACATCAAAAACAATATTATGACTATCATGATAATGAGTTACGACTTATGTATCAATCTTTTTTATATTCACAAGACCTTGACAATGCAATGAAAGTTGCTTCAATAGGAGTAAAACGGTATCCAAATTCTGTCTATTGGAACCAAAAAATGGCAGAATCAGCTCAATGGAATACCAAAACACCTATTGCTATGAAATATATGAAAAAGGTTTACTATCTTACTCGTGATCCAAAATTAGCGAAAAAGATCATTAATTATAGTCTTGAAGCATACCAATATGAAGAAGCAGAACCTATTATCAAAAGACAATTTGAAAACAATAGAACAGAAAAGAACCTAAAACTTCTCCTCTTTATATATGACAAGATCGGTGAACCAGAAAAAAGTATTAATATTTTAGAAAAAGGGTATGAGATCACAAAAAAGAAAGAATACCTTGTCCGCGCTTTACGTATTGCATTAGAAATAGGCGATCTAGATCGTGCAAAAAGATATGTAACACTATTAGAAAACTATAAACCTTATTCGTATGAAGATGGATTATTGATAGCAAACTATTATTACATTACAAAACAACTCAAAGAAGCATACAATACACTTATGCAAGTTGATGATACTATCATGCCAAAGGACGAAGAAGATCAAAAGCTTTATATTACATATCATCAAGTCAAAAGTGATATGGCTTGGTATTTTCAAGATATAAAAACTGCTGCACATTCTTCGATGATAGCTATAAAACATAATCAAGGACGTACAGCAGATTTTGATAGAACAATATTTTATTATCAAAAGGAAGATCCTCTTATCTCTATGAAACTTGCGAAAAAAGCATATTTGAAGTTTCATCTAACATACTTTTTCTATACATATGCCAACTCTGCACTTGATCATAAACAATATAAAGAACTTTATAGTTTTTACCAAAATTTTGATGAGAAAAATGATCAACTCAGTAATGATGCAATGTATTGGATGATCAAATCTCAAGTGTATGAACATTTTGAACACACTGCTGAAGCAAAACAATACCTTTTAAAAGCATTATCATTAGATAAGGACAACTATCAGATCAAACTATCACTTATTTGGTTCTTGATGGATCTCCATGAAACAGCAGCATTAAAAGAGATGCTTTTAGAACTATCTAATGAACCTAGTCTTGATCCTAGCTTTTACTTTCCAATAGCTACTGCATATTTTTCATTAAGTGATATGAATAGAGCTGTGTATTATTTAGATCTACTTGAAAGTATGAATGATCCTATAGTTAAGACGACACAATTTAAGTTCCTTCGAGCATATCTCTTCCAAATCCAAAACAATCCAGAAGCTTTTTACAGTATTATGAAAGATATCACAAAAACATTATGGAAAGAAGCAAAGAAAAACCCAAATCTTAAAAAGTCAAGTAAGTTCTGGTCAGATTACCTCAGAGCAGCAATGTATGTACTCTATCCAGATAAATTCGAAAGAAGACTCAAAAAAGCAAAACCATATCTTAAAGAAAAAGATTATATAGATATAAGTTATTCATGGGCAACTATGAAAGGGGCAAATGATGAAGCAATGAAGATCTATTATTCAGTACCAAAACATGAACTTTGGATCGAATTTAGTCATGCAAACCTAACCCAAAACCATTCTAAAATAGAGAACCTTTTAGATCTATACCTTGAAGAGCTCTCAATGGGAGATGCTGTCCAAGCAGCTTATAAAGATGGTCAAACTGCACTTGCACAAACGATCGCTTATGAAGGGATGCTAAAAAATCAAAGAAATCAAAATGTTTATATCAAACATCTAGAACTCTCTAAAGATAGAGGGGATCTTTTTGATATGAAAGCTGCTTATTTAGAAAGAGAGCCTATTTTAAGAAACTATGTACGTATTAAAAATAAATCTTATCTTAGAAATGATTACTTTTTCCACGTCAATGTTGCCTATGCAAGACAATCAACAACAGATGATGAAGAGTATGAAAATGTTCCAGAAAATATCTATGATGCTGAGATGTCACTTCAAAAAGTATATGAAAGAGGATATATTCAAGGGAGTGTCGGTTATCGTAAAAATATAGAAGGCTATGGTGTTTACAAATTAAAAATGAACTACGTACCATATCGAAGTTTCACACTCGAACTTGATGCAGGACTCAATACACAAGCTCTTGAATCAACTCAACTGATGGTTGCAGGAAAAAAAGATATCATTGCTCCTTCTATGACATGGAATATCACTCCATCAACTTATATAGAGATATATGGAGAATATGCAAACTACAATTCTGATGATGATGTGAATCTAGGAGATGGACTTTATGGTCGTGCAACTTTAAGTTATATGCTAAAAAATGGTTATCCTGATATGTTTATATATCTTATTGCCGATATAGGAAGATATAATGAAAAAGATGGTTCTAAAGGGGTTATAGATACCATACAGAAAAAAGATTATCTTGTATTACCAGAAGATTTTTACAATGTTGGTCTTTCTTTTAGTTATGGTATGCAAAACAGTTATCTCTATACGCGTGTATGGAGACCATACTTTTATATAACATCACTTTATAACAGTGTTACAGAAGATTATAACTATGATGTCCATGTTGGGATCGGTGGAAAAGTTTTCCACCAAGATCATTTGAGTATAGGTGCATCATATAGTGAATACTTCCAAGGGATCAATGATACTGTAATGCAAATATATATGAACTATAAATTTTTATACTTTAAACCATAAATAAAAGAGAGCACATGAGAATACTATCGATTTTAGTTTTAATAGCTTTATCACTCTTTGGGAATATTCACTCAAAAAGTGCGATTGTTTATTATGGAGACAATATCTCTTATAGCCGTGTCGGTATACATGATTATATCATTGTACAACCAAAACATACCGATCCAAATACTCATGGATTTCACTTATATAATGATAAGATTTATGCTTATGTAAGTATCGGTGAAGTAGAGGAAAACTCATTAGGATTTGCTCATATAAAACAAGAATGGATAGCAGCGCAGAACAAGACATGGAAAAGTAAAGTACTTGATATAAGGAAAAAAGAGTATCAAGATTTTATTTTTAAATACCAAATAGAACCTCTTATAAAAAAAGGGTTTAAAAACTTTTTTTTCGATACATTGGATTCTTTTCATTTTTATACAAAAACTTTACAAGAAAAACAAACTGCACAAAAAGCCTTAGCAAACTTTATCAATGAATTTCACAAACGATACCCAGATTCAAAATTGATCATCAATCGAGGATTTGAGATCATTGATCAAATCCATAATAGTATCACTGCAGTTCTTTTTGAGTCCTATTATAAAGGTTTAAAAGGGGAAAAACTTGATTATGAGAATATAACGGATAAAGATAGGAAATGGCTTGATATTTATCTAAAAAAGATCAAAAAATACAATATTGATATCATAGCACTAGATTATCTTCCTTTAGAAAAATGGGATAAAGCACCAAAGGTTATTCATAGATTAGAACAACAAGGTTTTATCCCATATATTTCAACAAAAGAATTGAACTTATATGGGAAAACGACAAAAGAGGCTATAAAAAGAGAGATACTTACACTTATAGATGAAAGAAGACTTGATAGAACACTCCTTGAAGCACATCAACACGGAGATACTGTTTTACAGTACCTTGGTTATAAACAACATTTTCATGATATCTCAAAAAACAAATTTCCATCGATCCAAGAAGTTAAAAATAAATATCTCGGTGTGATCGTTTGGTTACAAGATTATGCAACAAATCCGTTAAAACTGATCAAATGGTTAAAACAACTTCATAAGAACGATATAAAAATAGTCTTTATCAACAACTTTGGTTTTCCTATAAAAGATAGAGAACTCAATTTTTTAAAGATAGAAATCGCTCAAAAAAGTCTTATGAGAAAACGGATCCAACATCAAGACCCTATAGTAGGCTATGAGATCCCTCCATCATTAGCAAGAAGTATAATGCAAATATACCTAAAAGACCCAGATGCAACACCTCTTCTTTCTTATGAAAATATTGATGGTTCTATATCAACAAATGGTGCTATAACCTCTTGGGGAGGATACCTTATCAATAATGCCTATATGCTTAATGTAAAAAAAGACAATCTTTGGGTAACTGATCCATTTGCTTTTTTCCAACGTGCACTTAGACTCCCTACCCTTCCTGTTCCTGATCCAACGACTCAAAATGGCTCAAGACTCTTTTTCACACATGTTGATGGAGATGGAATGGTCAATAAAGTTGAAGGAGCTGTTGATAAGATATCTGGAGAAGAATTATATGATCAGGTTCTAACAAAATATAAAATCCCCCACTCTATTTCTGTTATCGGTTGTGAAATAAACCCAAAATACCCTTTATACCCACAATATGTTCACCGTGCAAGAAAAGCTGCTCAAAAGATCTTTGCTCTGCCAAATGTAGAACCAGCATCTCATACATTTACTCACCCTTTTTTCTGGGCAATGATCAAAGATGACAACCTTCCAAAAGAGTATAGATTAAAACCTAATGGCTACCATTTTTCATTAAAAAATGAATTGTTCTATCCCCTTCAGGATATTCAACAAAACCTTCTTCCAAAAAATACTACAAAGAAAGCACAAACAATTTTTTGGAGTGGGGATTGTGCTCCAAGACTCAATGCTTTAAAATTTGTATATAAACACCATATATTAAATATAAACGGTGGAGATACAATCATCACAAAGACACAGCCATGGCTTTCTCTTGTAGCTCCATTTGGATTAGAACGAAGCGGATATTACCAAATATATACTGGACAACAAAACGAAAATATTTATACACATGATTGGCTTGGACCTTACTGGGGCTTCAAAAGAGTCCTTGAAACGTATGAACTAACAGATAAACCAAATAGATATAAACCTATTGATATCTATTATCATATCTACTCTGCATCAAAAGAAGCTTCTTTAAAATCTTTAAAATTTGTTTTTGATTCTGTCCTCAAACAAAAAAACCTTTTTCCAATCTATACAAGCGAATATATCCCAAAAGTTCAAGATATGTATGATGTGTCTATGGCAAACGAAGGGGATGAATGGCTTATAGCAGGGATGAAAGACCTCAAAACACTCCGTTTAGATGGAGAGAAGCACTTTGTTGATATGGAACAAAGTCCAACAGCTATAGGGATCACAAAACATTTAACACATTATTATATCAGTCTTGATAACAATCAGACCCATTATATAACTTTAACGCAACAAAAACAGCATGTTCCTTTTATCGTTCATGCCAACGGTTATTTACAAGAATATACTAAAAAAGAAAATACTATATCCTATCGTTTCAAAGGATATGTCGATCAACAGATCTCGTTACATGTAGATAAAAACTGTAAAGTCAAAACATCTCCAAAAGCATACAAAATTCTTAAAAAAGGAAACATATATACATATTTGTTCCATTCCAAAGAAGTAAAACTTTCTATAAGGTGTAAGTAATGTTAAAAAAACTCATACATGAGCCTTTGATCCATTTTCTACTCTTTGGAGGGTTGATCTTTCTTTATTATAATTATAAAACACCTCAACAAACAACTCTTCCAAAGAAAAAAACAATTACATTATCACCCTATGATATCAAAGCATTAGAAAATGATTTTTCTCAACAATACGATATAAACTTAACTCAAACTCTAAAACCTGCACTCATACAAAAACAATTTTATGATGAAGTACTCCTTAAAGAAGCTTTTTCTTTAGGACTTGAAAAACAAGATGTTTCCATAAGAAAAAAGCTTCTCTCAAAAATGGACTTTATCCTTTCAAATACCACTTTTAAAGAACCTTCACAAGAAGAGCTTCATAAGTATTATCTCCAGCATATACAAGACTATACAAAAAAAGAAAGACTAAGCTTCGTTTATATCAAAACAGATACAAAACAAAAAGCAAATAAATTATATACAATACTCCCTTTTCTTACAGATACAGACAAGTTAACAGCTGTTCATAATGTATCTTATCCAGAGATTCAACAACAATATGGAAGATATTTTGCACAACAACTTTTTTTACTCAAAAAAGGAAAATGGAGTCAACCTATACAAACACAAGATGGATTTATGCTTATCAAAGTAATCTCTTATGATAAACTTGGAGAAAAACAAAGATTTGATGATGTTGAATATCAGGTTTATAACGATTATAAAAATGACTTTATCAAAGAGAATAAAGAGAAAAAATTACAAAAAATTTTAAAAAGGTATCAGCTTGATATACAAAAGAACGATTAGTTTTCTTCTTTTTTTTATTTTTAGTGTTTCGCTCTTCGCACATCAAACAGGACTTTCATATATTGAAATCACTCAAAATAAAGATAATACCTTACATGTAACCTATAAAAAACCTTTAGAAGATGCAAGTGCAACACCCATCTTTATCCATTATCCATCTACATGTAAAACACTTCAAGTATCTCAAAAACAATTTGATAACGGTTTTATCATTCAAGACTTTACACTTTGGTGCGGAAAAGATGGAATGAAAGATTCTCGTATCTGGGTAGAAGGACTTGTAAGAAATGACAAAGGGGTACTTGTTAAATATACATCAAAAGATTTTGAACAAAAAGCATTACTCCGCTCTACTACTCCATTTGTGAAGATCACAAAACAAAATTCTACTTTAGAATATATGAAAGAGTATATCTCTCTTGGTATCTCTCACATTCTCTCTGGATATGACCATTTACTCTTTATCCTTTCTATGGTTTTACTTGCAAAAAATATGAAAGTTCTCCTCTTAGCAGTAACTGGTTTTACTGTAGCACACTCCATCACTTTGGCACTTGCTGTTTTTGATCTGATTACAATCCCTGTCAGATTTGTTGAATCTATGATCGCACTTAGTATTATCTTCTTAGCAAGAGAACTTCTTATCACAAAATATACACTTACAAAAAAACACCTTGAGTATATCGCATTTATCTTTGGTTTTTTACATGGTATGGGGTTCTCAACTGCACTCAAAGAGATAGGTCTTCCACAAGAAGATATCGCGGTATCTTTGTTCTCATTTAATATTGGTATAGAACTGGGTCAAATACTTTTCATACTCATTTCACTCACAATCTTAATACCATTATATAAACTGATTCCAAAACAAAAAGTAAGCCGTTATCTCGCTTACTTTATAGGAATAACTGCTTCTTTTTGGTTTATAGAAAGAGTTGCAGGATTTTAATCTATCTTTTTCTCATACCATTTTCTCAGCCATCTATCAAACGGATAGATCATTTTATATATAGCAGGTACGACAAACAAGGTTAATACCATCGAACTGATAAGCCCTCCTATGATCGCTATCGCCATCGGGGCTTTTGTTTCACTTCCAAGATCATTACTAATTGCTAATGGAATCATAGCAAAAACCATTGCAAATGTGGTCATAAGAATAGGTCGAAGCCTTTTTTCTCCAGCTTCTAAGAGTGCTTCATCAATTGACTTTCCTTTTTCAACTGCCATATTGGCAAAGTCCACAAGTAAAACAGCATTTTTACCTACCATCCCCATCAAAAGCATAAAACCGATCATCACAAAGAGTGAAAAATGTAAATGACTTAGATATAAAGCTATCATCACCCCTATGATACTCAGTGGCAATGCCACCATAATGATTATAGGCTGTATAAGCGATTCATACAGTACAGCCAAGATAAGAAACATCAAGATCACACTTAAACTGATCGCCATACCAAAGGCTTTGTTCGTTTTTCCCATCTCCTCTGCAAAACCGGTAAATCTGTAACTTATCCCATCTGGTAGGAGTTTATCTATCTCTTTTTGAGTATATGCAAGAGCTCCTCCAAGATCAAGTCCAAAAAGGTCTGAATAGATCGTTACTTGTCTTTGGCGATTAAAGTGATATATACTAGATTGAGCGAACCCTTTTTGTATAGAGACAAGTCCATCTAAAAATACCAATTCTCCATTTTGAGCTCTCAGCTGAACTTTTTTAAGATCCTCGATATTTTGTCTGTTTTTATCACTAAAACGAAGAGTAATATTATACTGTTTTGCATTATCCTCAAAATAGCTGATCTCAACATCACTAGAAAATGCCGTTGCAACTGCTGCTGCTATCTGTTTTGCTGTAATACCAAGTCTTGATGCATTCTCTCTCAGTATCGTTATATCGTATTGCGGTTTTGGGTCATCAAGGTTGGTATCGATATCTTTAAAACCTTTATTCTTAGAAAGATATGCAACAAGATTTTCTTTTGCCGTATGAAGTTTTTCAAAACTATCCCCTTTTAAAACGATCTGATACGGAACACTGATACCTGCTCCTTTTATACTTGGTATCGCTGCAGCTGTGATGAACATATCATCTGATGTAAACTTTTTTAGTTTTTGGCGAAATGCTTCGATGATCTCTTCTTGAGTTTTTTCTCTTTTATCTTTTGCTACTAGTTTGACATAGATAAGTGCTTTGTTGATCTCCTGTGAGCTTGTATAACCAACACTTAGTGTCGTTAAAAGCACATTTTTATCTTTATGAATCATTGATTCTACCGCTTTTGAACGCTCTATCATCGCTTCTAAACTGATCCCAGGATCCGCTTTTAGCTTGACCTCAAACTCTGCCTTATCCTCTTTGGGGATAAAATCCATCCCTATCTTTGGGAACAATGATAAAGAAGCGATAAAAACAACTATTACAATGAAAAAGCTCAAAAATTTAAAACGAAGTACAAAACGTAAAATACTTGCATAAAGTTTATCCAACCATATAAAAATAAACTCACTCATTGTATAAAAACGGCTTCGCCCTTTATGGAGTGTCCTTGCACTTAAGCTTGGAATAAAGCTCATCGCTATCGTATAAGAGATAATGATCGCAAATGCAACTGTCATCGCAAAACTCTCAAAGAACTTTCCAACAATCCCACTCATATTTGATACCGGTATAAAAACTGCTAAAAGCATCGCTGAGATCGCAAGAACAGGAAAGGCCATCTCTTTGGCTCCCGCAACTGCCGCTTCAAATTTTCCTAATCCTTGTTCCATCTTTTTATAGATGTTCTCTATCACAACGATCGCATCATCTATAATGATCCCTATCGCCAAAGTAAGCCCGATAAGAGTCATCTTATTAAGATCGTATCCCATCGCATCCATCAATGCAAATGTTCCAAAGATAGAAGCAGGAATAGACAAAGCTGAAACAAAAGTGATAGTAACATTTCGTAAAAAGAAAAAGATAATGATCACTGCTAATAATGCTCCATAGATAAGATCAAATTTCACACTTTCTATAGAGGCGATGATAAAAGGTGTCGTATCTTGAATCGTTTGTACAGAAAATCGCTCCCCTGCCATCTTTTGGATATATGGAAGTATCTCTTTTACTTTACGAACTATCTCAAGAGTATTTGCACCTGAAATCTTTTGTACTTCAAGTGTCACTCCCTCTTTTTGATTTAAAGAGGAGTAACTCCTAGGATCACTTAAACTATCTTTAACCACTGCCACATCACACAAACGGATATTATCTCTAATGAGGATATTTTTTAATTCTTCCACACTCAAAGCATCTGCTTTTATCTTTAAAATAAACTCATTCTTTTTAGTGATCAGCTTTCCTCCACCCATCTTCACATTTTGATCTTTGATCGCATCATTGATCTCTAAAACTGAGATACCATATTTGTTAAGTAAATTTGGATCTGGAAATATCTTGATCTCCCTATCTTTATATCCAACGATCTTTACACCCCCTACTCCCATGATCTTTTGAAGAGCAGGTTTGACCTTTTCATCGGCAAATACCATAAGATGTTCTATGGTATCCTTATTCACACTTAAAAAAACATTGATAACACTTGCTCCACCAATATCAAGCTTACTCACAAGTGGTGTTCTCACATCCTTTGGTAGCTCAACAGCTGAAACTTTATCACGCACATCATTTGTTGCTTCATCGATATTTCGCTCCAAAAAGAATTTCACCAAAACAACACTTACTCCATCACTACTTGTAGAAGTGATCGTATCGACTCCCCCTATACGAGAGATCGCTTCTTCTATCTTTTGAGTAACTTGAGATTCTACAGTAGAAGCTTCAGCTCCCGGATAGATCGTCTTGACAGTCACCATAGGAAAATCAACGTTTGGAAATAAAGAAACCGACATCGATTTAAAGCTCATATACCCAAAGATCACTAAAGTAAACACATACATCAATGTCGCTATAGGTCTGTTTATAGATAGTTTATACATCTTTTATCCTATTTCCCAGTATAGATATAACCCGTTCCAAAAAGTCCAACTTTCAATCCATCAGTTAAAACCTCAGCTGTTATCTTTCTATTTTTTGGATCAACCTGCGGATAGACTTTGAGTATCTTTGCTTTATACACACTATCATCTCCATCAACTTTGTATTCAAAAAGATCTCCTGCTTTGACATCTTTTGCATATTTTTGATCAAAATACAACAACAACTTCCGAGCATTTTTACTTTGTACTTTATAAACAGTTTTAAGCATCATCCCACTAACCGCATCACCTGTTTCGATATCCTTAAAAAACACCACTCCATCAAACGGTGCTTTTAAAAATGTTTTTTCATACATCGCTTCTTGATATGCAAGTGCTGCCTTTGCACTTTCATACGCTTTTGCTATCTTATCAAACCTGCTTGCATCTATAAGATTTTTCACTTTACTTTGCCGTTGAAACTCTTTTTTTGCATACTTATATACAACACGAGCCTGATCAAGCAATGCTTTGATATCATTATTATCTAGTTGAGCTAAAATCTGATTCTTCTTTACTTCATCCCCTATTGAGGCATATACCTTTTTTATCCTTCCACTTGCTGTAAAAGCAAGGTTAGCACTCTCTTTGGCATAAACATCAAATGTTGCATAGATCTTTTGTGCATACAGTGTTTGCAACAACAGCATTACTCCTAAGATTATCTTTTTCATTGAAACATCTCCTCTAAATCTTTTCCTAGATAATAATAATATTTTGCATATGCGATCTCAAGATCATTTAATGATTTTTCATATAACGCTTTTGCTGAAGTGTTATTTGCTAAAGCATCAAGATAGACGACATTATCTACTAATCCGGCCTGATATTTTTTTGTAATGGTTTCTAAAGCACTTTTTGCTGCTTTATACGCACTTTTTGCACTTCTTATATTAATCTTGGCAGTTTTTATACGTTCCTTGGCAATCTCAAGCTGGATTTTTTGTTCTTTTTGAGCATATAAAAGTTGCTGTTGTAATGCCCTCGCTTGTAAAAGTACAGCCTCTTTTTCCTCTTTTAACCTTCCAAAATCAACTAAACGAAGTACCATATTTGCCATCGCACTATTTTGTGTATCAAGATACTCTATCCCCGCTGGTAACTGAGGTTCATCTTCATACCCATACCATGAAAAACTATCTTGCAGTGAAATATGTGGATAATAAGCACTCTGTATCTGCTCTGCAGTATATAGAAGTGCTTTTTTTGATGCTTTTAATGAACCAATAGATGGGAGTTCTTGTATACTACTAGTATCTATTTTTTGAAATTGTGAGTTTTCAAAAGAATCTATCTTCATACCAACACTTAACTCTAACATCTTTTTCGCTGAAAGTATCTGAAGTTTTAGAGATTCTATCTCATACATATTCCTATCATATGCAGACTGAAGCCTATCAACATCATCACTTGTTGCAAGTTCTGCTTCATAAAACCTCTTGATACGATCAAGTTCTTCTTTTACTGACTTTGCAGCATCTTTTCTTGCTTCTAAAAGTGCTTTCTGACTTAAAATATTATAAAATTCCTCTGTTATGGCAAGAGCTGTTTTTGCTATACTATCTTGATAAGAGAACTCTTTTTCTTTTCGTTCGGCATTTTTTTGTTCAAGGGTGTATTTTCTTTTACCCCCATCATAAAGTTCATATGAAAGAGTTGCTTTTATTCCATAAGTTATCCCTGGTTGAAACGGTATTGCATCATCATCTCTTTGATAAAAAGCACCCAAATCCAAAGTTGGAAAATAACTTTTTTCTACACTTCGAAGCTCTTTTTCTTTTGAATGTATTAGGAATTGTTTTGATTGTATCTCATAATTATTTTTTTTAGAAATTTCTAAAAGTGTTTGAAGATTTTGAGCAAATAGAATAAAAGGGATACATATAAAAACTATTTTCTTCATTGTTTTATCTCCATCATATCAAAAATCGTATCTATATATCTATCTTGCTTTACTTTTAAGTCAACTGAAGTATCTGTTATGCTACTGTGTATAAAAAAACCATCACCTACAGAAAATAATCCTTCACTTAAAAGCAATATCTCCTTTTTCAGCTCTTTTTTGGTAACCCCCTCTTCTAAAAGAGAAACAAACCAAATATAGTACTGAGATATACTTTCTGTATTAAATGCCAATATCTCCTCTTGAGGATATAATAAAGCAAGCGCAATAAACTGCTTATAAATCTCTCGTAATTCATTATAGTTCGCATCATAGAAAAATGAAGAAAACACCTTCACTTTTGCTCTTGTAGTTGTTTGTGTTTTAATCTTTTGTTGCAGTTCTTGAGTATGTTCTTGTATCAAGATCTTTGCTAATTCAAAAACTATCTCCTCCTTAGAACGAAAATACTCATATACTGTACCCTTTCCTATATCTGCTGCTTTAGCGAGATCAGAAACAGTTAGATTGTGTAACCCATTTTTTAGTATAAGCTCTTTACAACTGAGTGCGATATCCCTTTTTTTTTGCTCTTTATCTACTATTTTTGCCATTATTTTCCTCTTGACTGACTTCCGGTCATTTAAAATTATAGAGTTTTTTTATAAAATTGAACTAAAACTACTTTCGTGCATCAGCCAATGTTAAACAAAAAAGCACCTCTTTATGGTGTTTTTTACATGTAGCTATCGCTTCACTTAAAGTTGTACCAGTTGTTATGATATCATCTACAAGGATGCAACTGTTTTGTTTAAAATCCTTAAAATCAAAATCTCGTTTATTTGCCAAACGATACGATTTAGACTTTCCAGAATAACTCACTTGATTTTGAGCCACTAATCTTGCGTATAAAGGTTTGATACAGTATGAAGTAAGGTGTTTGTTGAGTATAGCAGTATGAGAATAGTTCTCTTTTGGTTCATCATCAACAGATAAAGAAGCTACGATCTCATCAAACTCAAAATTTTTAGCAAATTTCGCAAATGAGTTTTGTGCAAGGATATCATATACATAATACCCTAGATCAGTATGTTTAGTATGTAGAAGTTGTTTGATAGCATCATATTTGTAAAATGAAAAAACCTCTACTCCATCAAAGAGTTCACGACGGATAAACTCTGGGATGAGATTTTCTCTTTGGCAGTTTTTGCAGATATGTGTTATTGAGAAGTCCTCACACAGAAGACATCTCATCTTTTACTCACTTAGTCCATTTTCAAAACAGACATAAATGCTTCTTGTGGAAGCTGAACCTTTCCGATCGCTTTCATCCGTTTTTTACCCGCTTTTTGCTTTTCAAGCAGTTTTCTTTTACGGGTGATATCTCCCCCGTAACATTTTGCTGTAACATTTTTCCCCATCGACTTCACTGTTTCACGAGCAATAATCTTGTTACCCAAACTTGCCTGAATCGCCACTTCAAAAAGCTGACGAGGGACGATCTCTTTCATATTTTTAACCAGTGCCCGACCTCTGCTCTCAGCTGCACTTCTTGGAACGATCACTGAAAGTGCATCAACCACTTCTCCCGCAACTCTTACATCAAGTTTGACAAGATCACCTTCACGGTACTCAATAGGCTCATAATCAAAACTTGCATACCCTTTTGAGATAGATTTTAAAGTATCATAAAAATCAACAACGATCTCATTCATAGGTACTGAATACTCAAGCATCACACGATCTTCATTTAAGTATGTCATCTTCTCTTGGATCCCTCTTTTAGAGACCAAAAGGTTCATAATATTTCCTAAAAACTCACTTGGAGTGATTACGGTTGCCTTGACATACGGTTCTTCTATACGTTCTATCTTTGAAACATCCGGCAACTCACTTGGGTTTTGTACCTCTACCATCGATCCATCATTTAGATACACATGATACACAACACTTGGAGCTGTTGCGATAAGATCAAGCCCAAACTCTCTCTCAAGTCGCTCTTTTACAACCTCCATATGAAGCATCCCTAAAAATCCTACCCGAAAACCAAATCCAAGTGCTACAGAGGTTTCAGGCTCAAAACTCAGTGAAGAGTCATTGAGCTTAAGCTTTTCTAGTGCATCACGAAGATCCTCGAACTTATCGGTATCGATCGGATAAAGTCCCGCAAAAACAAATGGCTTTGCCGGTTCATACTCCCCTATAGGCTCAGTTGTAGGATTTTTTGCATCAGTTATAGTATCACCGACATTGATGATACTTACATCTTTGATCCCAAGAACAACGATACCGATCTCACCTGTTTTTATAGCAGAGGTTTTAAGCTTTTTAAGAGGATGTGGATAATACAGCTCCAATACCTCATGCTCTTCACCGTTACTCATCAATTTGAGTTTTTGCCCTTTTTTGATCTCTCCATCAAAAACTCTCACTAACGCCAAAGCACCTAGATAGTTATCGAACCAACTATCATAGATGATCGCTCGTGTAGTTGCATCAGGATTACCACTTGGAGCTGGAATACGCTCAACGATTGCATCTAAAAGCTCCTTGATCCCTACTCCCGTTTTAGCTGAAACAAGGATCGCATCTGTGGCATCGATACCTATTGCTTCTTCTATCTCTTCAGCTACACGTTCTGGTTCTGCTGCTGGAAGGTCTATCTTGTTGATAACGGGGATAAGCTCAAGATCATTATCAAGTGCCATATAAACATTGGCTATCGTTTGAGCTTCAACACCTTGAGCTGCATCAACGATGAGTAACGCCCCATCACTCGAAGCCAAAGATTTGCTTACTTCATAGCTAAAGTCAACATGCCCCGGAGTGTCAATAAGATTGAGTATATAATGTTTCCCATCTTTAACATAATCAAGTCTAACAGACTGAGCCTTGATAGTGATCCCTCGCTCTTGCTCGATATCCATTGTATCCATCATCTGTGAGCCCATTTCACGCTCACTTACCGCACCACACTCCTGTATGATACGATCAGCCAATGTACTTTTACCATGATCTATATGAGCTATGATAGAGAAGTTTCTTATATTGTCCATTTGTTTCCTATGCGAAAAGTGAGTTTACACTCTCGTTATGATATACACGACGAATCACTTCTGCAAAAAGTGGTGCAACGCTCAGTACTGATACTTTTTCATGTTCTTTTGAGACAAGAGTATTTGTTACGATCAACTCATCTAGTTCACCATTTTCAATATTCTCATAAGCTTTCCCACTTAAAACAGGGTGTGTTGCACATGCCATGACACTTGTAGCACCTTTATTTTTAAGTGCAGTTGCTGCTTTTACCATTGTTCCAGCTGTATCGACCATATCATCTATCATGATCACATCTTTACCTTCAACATCGCCGATAATATTCATCACTTCCGCAACATTTGCTTTTTCTCTTCTTTTATCAACGATCACCATATCAAGGCCAAGTCTTGCTGCAAAGTATCTAGCACGTGCAACTCCACCGATATCTGGAGAAGCGATGATAGGATTTTTAAGATTTTTACTTTTTATATAATTTTCAAACGCGATAGAACCATAAAGATTATCTACTGGGATATCAAAAAAACCTTGAATCTGTCCAGCATGAAGATCCATCGTTACAACTCTATCTACTCCAGCAGTCTCAATCATATCTGCAACGAGTTTAGCAGTGATCGGAACACGTGGTGCAGCTTTTCTATCTTGTCTAGCATATCCAAAATATGGTATAACAGCAGTGATACTTGAAGCTGATGAACGACGTAGCGCATCAGTCATAATCAAAAGTTCCATCAAGTTATCATTTGATGGAGCCCCTGTACTTTGTACTATAAATACATCACGACCACGAACACTTTCACTAATTTGAACACTAATCTCACCATCACTAAAACGTTTGATATCCGCTTTTGCAACTGGAACATCTAAAATATCACATATCTCTTTTGCGAACTCTTCACTAGCAGTTCCCGCAAAAATTTTATAACCTCGCATAGCAATTCCCTTGAAAAAAATAGTTAGAAGATTGTAGCCAAAAAGTGCTGATTAAGCACTTAATCTTGACTAGTGTTATGAAGATTAAAATCTAAAAAGTGCTGATACGATAAATCTACTCATCTTAACAGAATCTGTATACAGTGTAAGGACAGGATTATATTCTGAATAATTTTCATATATATAAGCACCTCGAACACTGATCATATCATCTACTTTATAAGTACTTGAGAATAAAAAGCTTTTATCACTAATGGTATTATCTCCATGAACAGTAAAACCTTTATCTTCGACAAGGTTTATCCCTTCTCCAAATGAAAAAGCCAGTTCATTGATAAAGTTTTCAGTATTTTGGAAAAAGCTTACTTTAAAATGACTATAACTATCTTTTAAAGTAACATTCTCTTGGAAAGGAATAATATAATAATATGCCAACTTATAATATATTCGTCCTACTAATGATCCTGGTTCACCAAACCATGAAGCAAAGTATGGAGTAAACTGCATCACATCATTTGCTAAGGATTTATCATTATAAATTGAATATGCGACTTCCATACCTATATTATAACTATAAGGGTTATAATAAGATAATGCTCCAAAAAAGACTTTATTTTTATCTGCTTGTTCTAAATCTGAAAGAGTATAGTGAAAAGTAGCATCAAACACAACATGTTGAGTTAGCTTTCTGCTATACCCAATAATAACACTTCCTTGATAATTATCATAATTATTGAATGTTTCATTTGTTTCATTAGTATCAGTAACACCTTGATAAACTGCGGTTTCATTTGTATCTGGAGGAGTTGTTTCATTTGTGTCTGGAGGCGTTGTTTCATTTGAATCTGGATTGAGAAAATCTAAACTAGAACTATAAGTAGTTGATTTATACTCTGCACCAAACTTCCATTCGCTCACACCATCTTTATAACTTCCATATACACCTATACCTTGATCTTTATCTTTAAAGCTCTTATCATATGTTGATAAAAAAAGATATGGCTGAACACGTAGTCCATCTTGAGCATACAAAGTGGTTAAAAAAACAAAACATATTAAAGCTATACGGTTAACATTTACTGGCATTGGTGACACCTTCCTCTTAATACTATATCCACTTGCGTAATTGTAAAGTTTGATTTTGCATTTGCTTCATCTATACAATATTCTAGTGTAAGTGATATATCTTCAACTTTTCCGCACTTTTCACAAACGAGATGGGAATGTTGCTCTTTTACTAATTCATAAACACTCTTTGCACCTGGAAGTTTTACCTCAGCAACAAAATTCTTATCTATCATTGAATGAAGATTTTTATATATTGTAGCAAGAGAAAGTGTAGGAAGCTTTTGTTTTAGAAGCTCATATAATGCTTCTATATTTAAATGACCATGAATCTCTAACGCTTCTGCAATAGCAGAACGTTGAGGAGTTGCCTTTAATTGATGAGCACGCAATAAACTTGCATAATGCTCTGCACTCTTATGCGATTGTACCATTATGATCCTATCTGAGGTCCAGCTGCTGAAAAATCAAATTCACTGTCCTCAGTTTGGTATTTTTTAAAGTTATCAATAAACATTTGTGCTAATTTATCTCTTGTTTGATCAAAAGCTTCTTTATCTGACCATGCATTTCTAGGGTTAAGTACATTTGGATCGATATCACCTAAAGTTTTTGGTACATGCAATCTAAATGTTTTTGTAATATCAAATTCAGAATCATTAATTGAACCATCTAAGATAGCATTGATACATGCGCGAGTATCTTTGATACTCATTCTCTTACCAACACCATAACCACCACCAGTCCACCCAGTGTTCACAAGATATACATTTACTCCATGTTTATCGATCTTTTCACCAAGAAGTTTTGCATATACTGTTGGATGAAGTGGTAAGAAAGCCTCACCAAAACATGCGCTAAATGTAGCAACAGGCTCAGTAATACCTCGCTCAGTTCCAGCAACTTTTGCAGTATAACCACTTAAGAAATAATACATTGCTTGTTCACGAGTAAGTTTAGATACAGGAGGGAGAACACCAAAAGCATCTGCTGTTAAGAAAATAATATTTTTAGGATGCCCTGCCATAAGTGATGGTTGATGATTTTCTATATGTTCTATCGGATAAGATACACGAGTATTTTCTGTTTTACTTCCATCCTCATAGTCAACTATACCATCTTCATCACAAACAACATTTTCTAAAAGAGCATTTCTTTTTATAGCACCGTATATTTCAGGTTCACTGTTGGGATCAAGGTTGATAACTTTAGCATAACATCCACCTTCAAAGTTAAATACACCTTCATCATCCCAACCATGTTCATCATCACCAATCAGTTTTCTATGAGGGTCTGTAGAGAGTGTTGTTTTTCCCGTACCACTAAGTCCAAAGAAAAGAGCAGTATCACCATCTTTTCCAACATTGGCAGAACAGTGCATAGAAAGTTTCCCTTCAAGTGGCAACCAATAGTTCATCATAGAGAAGATTCCCTTCTTCATTTCACCACCATAATATGTTCCACCAATGATAGCAAGGTTCTCTTCAACATCAAAACATACGAACACTTCAGAGTTAAGACCATGCTCTTTCCATTTTTCATCTACTGTTTTACATGCATTTAAAACTGTAAAGTCTGGCTTAAAATCTTTTAATTCATCTTCTTTTGGACGAATAAACATATTTTTCACGAAATGTGCTTGCCATGCTATCTCTGAAACGAAACGAACATTTCTTTTTGATGCTTCACTTGCACCTGCATAAGCATCCATAACATAAAGATCTTTTCCGCTTAATTCTTTTTTTGCTAGTTCAAAGAGTTCTGCAAAAATCTCTGGAGAAACTTTTTGGTTTACATCACCCCATGCGATATATCTGTTTGAAGGTTCTCTATTTACAAAATATTTGTCTTTTGGGCTTCTTCCTGTAAAGATACCAGTATCCACAGCAGTAGCACCACTTTCAGTCATTCTCACTTCACCATTTTTAAGTTCATGGTCAATCAATTCATCATAACTTAGGTTGTAAAAAACCTCTCCGACATTTTGTAAACCAAGTTCTTCTAATTCTTTTGTTATGCTCATATATTTTACCTTAGGTACTATAAAAGTTTTTTCTGATGTGAAATTATACAACTTATAAACCTAAATTTAAAGTAAAAAAGCAACAAAATTCTAATTTTTTAGAAAATATTTTTTTTCTTTTATTTTTTATAACAGATTGAATTTATTTTAAGCTTGATAAAGATATAATTCTCTCTCAATTTTTTGGTCGCGTAACTCAGTGGTAGAGTGCTTCCTTGACATGGAAGTGGTCACTGGTTCAAGTCCAGTCGTGACCACCATTCTTCATACTTGTTAAATGACTTTCTTGAAGGTTTTTATGTATAAATATCTTTTACTTTTGTTTATTCTTCTTTTCACTGGATGTCAAACTCAAAAAGAGTTACATGTAAAACAAAAAATCTCCAATACAAAACCGGTTGTTTTATTCTTACTTGATACCTCAAATAGTTTTCATAAGAATGATGTTAAAATACTTAAAAATGTTCTTATAAACTCTTTTCAAAAAATAGATTCTTCAAAAATAAATCTTGGTATTATCACAAGTACGAGCAAATGTAATCAAGCAAAATTAGTAATCAATCCTTTTACGTCAAACAAAATTGAACTAAAAAAAGTACTTTCACCACTAAACACTCAAGGATATTCCAATATTTCAGCTTTACTCTTAGAAGCGAAAAAAATACTTAACTATGTTAAACAGCCCATTCATATAATTCTCATTAGTAGTTATAATAAACTTTGTAACCATTCACCACTTTCATTAACGAAAACCTTAATGAAGTATCACCAAAGACTTACAATAGACACTATAGATTATAAAACAGGTTATAGCTATTTTTCTATTTTAAAAAAGATAGCTAAAATTGGACAAGGTCATTATTTCGTTGTTACTAATAAAACAAATTTAAAAAATACTTTACATACTCTAATAGATAACATCAATAAAAAACTCCATCTTCAAAAACAGAACAATACTATTAAAGCACTTTATACAGTACATTTTCAATACCGTTCAACAAAATTACTTCCAGAAGATCAAAAAAAGCTTCAAAAAGTAGCGAATTATCTTCAAACGCATTATTACTCTGTAGAGATTCAAGGACATACTGATTCCAAAGGGTCTGAAAAATACAATCAAAAAATCTCTCTTAAAAGAGCTCAAGAAGTAGCAAAAAAGCTTATTGATCTTGGTGTAGATAAAAAAACTATCAAGAAAGTTACTGGATACGGGGAATCAAGACCGATCGCTACGAACAAAACCGATGAAGGTAGAAGAAAAAATAGACGAGTCGAAATCTACCTTTTAAAATAGTTTCAAAAAATCAACACATTTTAAGCAAATCTTCAATATAATTGCGCGTTCCTTTCTCTTTGTATCATTTTCATCAAATGATATATATAATAGCCGAAAGGGAATTAACCGCCTACGGGCAAATACCAAAAGGAGACTATACTCTATGAGACATTACGAAAACCTAGTAATCGTTAAACCAACACTAACAGCTGAAGAGCTTGAACAAGAATTAAAAGCAGTTGAAGAGGTTATCACTTCAAACGGTGGTGAAATCGCTGCAACAGATACTATGGGGATGAGAAAACTTGCTTACCCTATCCAAAAAAATGAAAGAGGTTACTACTATGTAGTTTACTACACTGGTAAACCTTCAGCTATCAATGAGATCGAGAGAAGATTCAGAATCAACGAGAACCTTCTTCGTTTCATGACTGTAAAATATGAAAGTAAAAAAGAAGTTACTGCATGGACTAAAATGGTTGAAAAAGCTAAACAAGCTCCAGCAGCAAAAGAGGAAAAAGCAGAAGAAGCTGCGGAGTAATTCCTCTACAATTAAGGAAAACAGATGTTCAATAAAATAATACTAGTCGGGAACCTAACAAGAGATATAGAGCTAAGATATTCTCAAAGTGGAAGTGCTATAGCAAAAACAGCAATCGCTACTTCAAGAAAATTCACTGTTAATGGTGAGAGGAAAGAGGAAGTGTGTTTCGTTGATATCACTTTTTTTGGGAGAAGTGGGGAGATAGCGAACCAATACTTAAGAAAAGGCTCTAAAGTTCTTGTAGAGGGAAGACTTGTATTTGAACAATGGGTGGACCAAAATGGTGGAAAAAGAAGTAAACATTCTGTCACTGTTGAAAGTATGCAAATGTTAGATAGTAAAGGGGACAATCCTATGGGTGGTGCTGCTCCACAAAATGGAGGATACAACCAACAACCATATGGGCAACCTCAGCAACAGCAACAACAGCCATATCAACAACAGGGACAACCTTACCAACAAAATACTCAACCACAATATGGTCAAAATACACAACAACCATCTATGGCACCAAAAGAGATGCCTACAAACGATACTATTCCTGAAATAGATATCGATGAAGATGAAATTCCATTTTAGAAAAAGGTAAAAAAATGAGCGAAAAAAGAAAATATAAAAAAAGATACTGCAAATATTGTGAAGCAAAAGTTGATTTTATCGACTATAAAGATGTAGCAAGTTTAAGATTCTCACTTTCTGAGAGATATAAAATCATGCCACGTCGTTTAACTGGTAACTGTAAAAAACATCAAGATATGATCTCTACAGTTATTAAACGTGCACGTGCTGCTGCATTTGTTCCTTACGTTGTAACAAGAAAAGAAGTTGTTGCGAATCCTTTCGAAAATTTAAAATAACCTCTTTTGATTATGTACCTTCGGGTACATAAAACATCTTATACTTGGAATGTTTTTTGCTTTTTTAACTAAAAAGTACTTTTATGAAACATATTCTTCTATTTTTTCTTCTTTATAATATTTTATATGCTGATAAAGAGAATACCTTAATACTCTCAAAACCATTTGATTCTGTCTTATATGCTGTTACACAAAACTACGATGATACAATCAGTGCTATTGGCTATTCTAATCAATATAAACAAGGTTCTAGCTCTAGAACTTATACTTCGGCATTTGAATATTTAGCAGATGCCTCACAAAACAAATATGGTAAAAAATCTTATCTTGTTACATTGAAACAAAACGGTAAAGTCAAATATGAAAGATTTGCCAATATCAACGACTTTAATGAAGCTGTAGCGATTTTAAAAACACCACAAAATGGTTACTTTATAGGGGGATATACCTTTAACGGCTCACTCCTTTTAGCAAAACTTGATCCTTTAGGACATACACTTTTTGTTAGAAAATTTGGTACAAAAAACTACGATAGGATGAACAATCTCATCCCTTTAAGTGATGGAGGGGTTTTAGCAGTTGGAAGCTCTACTACATCACGAGATACTTATGACCCTATGTTTCGAACAGGACTTGGTTTAAATGATATCTTTTTAACACGATTTGATAAAAATGGTAGGATGCTTTGGAGCAAAAAATATGGTACACAATATGATGATAGAGGGATAGATGCTGTTGAAGCATATGATGGTTCTATAGTAGTTATCGCTTCTACAACATACGATAAACATCATGACGTTACGCTCATGCGTATAGGAGAGAATGGCAACAAAATCTGGCTTAATCATTTTCAACTTGATATCCTTATCCAGCCAAAAAAGATCATACGTCTTCATGATAACAACTTTTTAGCTGTACTTTCTCAACAAAGCAATGTTGGCAAAAAACAGATACGACTTATCAAGTTCGATCTGCAAAAAAATGTTCTGATCGATAACACGATCCATACCTACTATGAAAGTGAAATCAATGACATCAAAGAGTATGCAAATTCAACACTCATTGGTGTAGGGCAAACAAAGGATCGCTATAATACCGATGCACTTGTAATGGTTTTGGATAATAAATTAGAAATGATCTGTCAAAACCATTTTGGTGCTAAGAATGTTGATCTTTTTAATGGAGTAACTATTCTTCGAAACTCCGATGCTATCGCAGTTGGTCTTACTATCCCAAACAACTCGCAAGTTAAAAATATGTATATAGCCAAACTTCGCTCTAACTGTTTGGCTATCCCTTTTAAAACTCAAACACAAAAGATTCAAAAGAGTTTACATGTAAACCTTTATAAAGCACTTCAAAAAACTTTCTCTAAAGAGATAGCACAGAAAAAAATCATGATCAAAAAAGATCTCAGTATTACACTTATTGATCCAAAATTACTCTTTCATGTTGGTGTTTACCACCTCAATAAAAATCAAAAGAAGTTTTTAAAACAGCTTTCAGAAAAACTTATCCCTTTCTTAGAACAATACAGACAAAAGATACAAGGACTTGAAATCATAGGGCATACATCAAGTGAATGGGATCACAGCCCTTTTGATAAAGGATATAAAAACAACATGCAACTTTCACTTAAAAGAGCATATAGTGTTGTTTCTTATCTTTTTGATATACAAGATACCAAAACAAAAAAGTTTCTCACCAAGCTTTTAAAAGCAAGTGGCTATAGCTATGCTAAAAGGATCATAAAAAACAACCGTGAAGATAAAAAACATTCACGGCGTATCGTTATAAAGATTATTCCTCGATAGGTTCTTCTGTTTCACTCTTTCTAAGAGCTAGACGAACTTTATCTTGTTTGAGTTTTTTATAGAGTTTCACTTTTGCCTTTTGAAGTTCTTCTAGTGTATATCCAAAACGCTTCATCATCTCTTCATCACTTATCTCTGCACTATCCATTGCAAAAAGACGAAACTCTTTTTTAGTAAGCTTTGCTTTGAGTTGATTATGAAGTGTTACCTCATCATCTTCAAGTTCCATATCCCATGATTCATAGAACTTACTAAGAATCGGATAAATATCCAATGTTTCGTGATACTGTCTCCAAATTGAGTTTTCAAGCATCGATATACTCCATAATTTTCATAAGATTTTTTTCCTCTATCACAATATTTGCTTCTTTTCTAAGCACTTCTTTTGCACAAAAAGCAACACGAGTATCAGCATGAGTAAACATACTTAAATCATTTGCTCCATCACCACATACCAAAGTCTGAGCAGGTGTAACACCTAAGAGTGCTTGCAAACGTTTTAACATATCTCCTTTAGAGTGTCCAAACATCATATCGCCTCCAACTAATCCTGTCAGTTTTCCATCTTTTTGATGCAAAACATTTGAAAAATCAGCATCAAATCCCAACTGTTCTTTTGCATATCCTGTTGCCACACGAAAACCACCACTAAAACAAACTACTTTAGTCCCCTTTTCATGTAACACTTCTATAATCTCTTTTGCTCCTGGCATATATGGTAATGAATGACTAATCTTTTCTACCAGTGCATAGTCAAGCCCTTCTAAAAGTTTCACTCTTTGTATCAATGATTCAAAAAAATCAAGTCTTCCTGACATAGCTTCTTCGGTGATACGACTTACCTCTTTCTCTATCCCAAGCTCTTTTGCAAAAAAATCGATCGTTTCTCCATCCATCAAGGTAGAATCAAAATCAAAAACAGCTAATTTCAAGTCCATATATTTCTCACTTTTTGTTATAATTGCGCAATTATACCAAAATAGGATCTGAATTGTTTGATACTCTTTATAAAAAACTTCAAGATAAAAATGAAACTTATATTACTTTAGAAACAACACCACCTCATGAGCCCTTGTTTCGCCCTGTCATAGACAAGATAGAAGAACTTAACCTACACTCAATGGTTGATGGTTTCACAACAACAGACTCTCCTTTAGCAAAGATGAAATACAACTCACTTTTTGCAGCAAAACTTCTTCAAGAACGATTTGCTAAACCTGCTATTGCAACAATAAGCATGAGAGATAGAAATAAGATCGCTCTTCAAAGTGATCTTTTAGGAGCCAATGAAGCAGATGTACGAGCAATCTTAGCTCTTACTGGTGATCCAGCTTCTATTAGTGATCAGCCAAAGACAAAAGGGGTCGTAGAGGGAGATAGCTCTTTACTTTTAGATATTATAGAATGTTTCAATAGTGGGATAGATTATGCCGGAAAACCTTTTAAAACTGCACCTCAAGAAATTCTTTCATACGCAGTTATCAATTCCCATGCTAAAAATCCAAAAACACTGCAAAAAAAGATGCAAAAAAAGATAAAACATGGAGCAAAAGGGATCATTACTCAACCTGTGTATGATCTTGAAGGTGCAAAACTTCTTTTAGAACTGTTAGAATCAGCAAACAAAGAGTGTTGCAATGAACGAAAAAGAGCTGAACTCATTTTAGGGATATTTCCTATAACCAAATTGAGAACAGCGCAGTTCCTAGCTTCACATGTACCAGGGATAAATGTTCCAAAATGTTGGATAGAAGAGCTTCGAAGTGCAAGTAAAGATGGTATAGAAAAAGAATACGAAGTTGGATTTGAACTGAGTAAGAAACTCTTTGAAGAGCTCAAAGAACTACATCCAAAGATCCATATTATGACAGCAAATAATTTTTCATTAGCAAAAGAGTTACTCTCTTAGAGAGTTACTTTTTATCTATTTTCTCTTTTGCTGTTTTTATCGCTGAATCAAGTGCTGTTTTTGCCACACCAATAATCTGAACTCCCATCCTTTTTGCTTCTTTTGCTGTATCAGACTGCAAGACTTGTGAACCTTTTTTCAAAGCATTTTTCGCTATCTTTGAGAATTTTGTTCTCATAACCTCTGCAGTTTCCTTTGAAAGATTCAACAGCTCATCCAGATCAAATCTCATCCCCTTATGGATCTCATCTATTGCTTCTTTGATCGCTATTGAGCTTTCATCTGCTTTTGTCTGGATAACTTGTGAGAAAAGTACATCAGTTTGATTAAGATCTTCTATGATAGTGTCATAATCTTCTATCAAGATATGTTTAGCTTCTGTCGGCATAAAAGCAAGTCGTTGTTTGAAACGATCTATAGCCATATAAAGTCCACTTCTAAGCCCTTTTATAGTTGGTGAAAGGATCTCTTTTGCCTTTGTTGGCTGTGCTTCAGCTATATCGATAGCAGATTGTAAGATAGTTGAGAGAATCTTACGAACACGAATAGTATTTAAACTCCCCTCTTTGATAGCTTCATAAGTAAGTTCTTTTATAGCTTCTTTTAGGGTCTCTTCTATATCAAAATCCGCTTCTTTTTCAAGTGCTGTAACAATGGCAGATTCAACCATCTCACCAAGAATATCAAACAGATCGATCGTTTGAAGTTTCACTTGATGCAGTTTTGCTAAAGCTTCTTCATCATCACTTTCAAGAACTTTTTCCATTGCATCAAAGATCTTATACTTCGTATCTTGTAAAAGGTTTGATTTTCTCTCTATCTCCCGTTCGATCTTCTCTTTTTGAGCTACAAGCAGTTCAAGCTCTTCTCGTAACTGTTTTGTCTCAAGTTCCAAGATCGTCGCTGCAATGGTTTTGATCTCTTCAGTTGAAAGGGTATTTGGATCGATCCCCCATTCCTGGTTTACATGTAAAGCAACTTCTTTAACTCTTTCATCTAAATTTTCTAGCTCTTTATTGTACGATATTTTAATATCTCTTTGAAGTTTCTCTACATCTATCATTTATTCTCCTTATAGTACCATTTTTACATCATTATGTTTTTTTAAAGCTTCGTAGATGAATTGGCGGTCATCATCATTGTGTACCAACATATCAAGATTCATACTGACATATTTTCCACTTTTACTTGCATTGGAATGTGTCAGTTTATGATCTCTATCATTTATCACATCTTTTACTGCATTTTGAACACTTTCTTTATCATTTCCTATCACTTTATAACACCAGTTACATGGATATTCTAACTCTAGCTTTTCTTTTCTATCGTTGATAATCTCCACTTTTCCCTCCTGATTTTTTTTCAAGTTGTACATTACGAATAATCATCCCTTTATCGATCGCTTTAAGCATATCATAGATCGTTAAAAGCCCAACACTTACTCCAGTCAGTGCTTCCATCTCCACGCCGGTCTTTCCAGTAAGTTTTGCCGTAACATAAAGTTTAAAACCCGGAAGATCAGGTAACTCTTCAACTTCACAGTTAATTCCACTCAAATTAAGCGGATGGCACATCGGAATAAGATCACTTGTTTTTTTCACACCCATAATAGCTGCAATTACAGCTGTTTGTAAAACAGGCCCTTTTTTGGCCGTATTTTCCACTACTACTTTATATGCTTCAGGTGTTACTTCTATGATACCACTTGCAACTGCTGTTCGTGTTGTATTGTCTTTATCAGAGACATCAACCATCTTTGGTCTGTCATTTTCATCTAAATGTGTTAAATTATTCATATTTAAACCTGTTTTTTAAGATTGATTATATCATAAATCTGTTTTGCTTTATGGTACTGATGTGGCTCATTGAGGTTTAGAAACTTATCTTCATCTTCAAAAGGAATAAGCTGTGTATTGACATGTTTTAAAAGATATCTCAATTTATGATTATTGCTTTGAAGCATTTTATGAAATTCATTTTCAAGAGATCTATGATAAACTCCACACAATGATTCTATTCCATTTGATGTAATAGCAAGTGTTGCATCATATATTGATTTATCGTTCTCAATGATCTTTTGTATTATCTTTTTATCAACAAATGGCATATCCACACCAAGAACAAAAAAACTTTCTGTTTCTAAGCTCTCAAATATAGAGCAAAAGCCAGCAGTTGGTGCATATACATCATACCTATCGATAATAAAATCAGCATCAAATGCAAATTTAGAAGGATCTTTTGTAGAGATGTAAACATGTTCAAAAATGTTTTGCAGTTTATTATATTGAAATTCTGTAAGTGTCTCAAAAGAACCAAAGGGAAGAAGAGATTTATCCTCTCCCATTCGGCTACTCTTTCCTCCTGCAAACAATACACAGGAAAAAGAAAGTTTTTTAGTGGATAATTTGTTCAAGATGAGCTTCTATACGTCTATTTTTTGCTCTTCCTTCTCTTGTTTTATTTGTCGCTATTGGTTGAGATTCTCCCATCCCTTTTATTTTAAGTATCTTAGGATCGATCCCCTCTTTAATAAGAAGATCTCTTACTGCTTCAGCTCTTTTAATAGAAAGTTTCATATTGTAAGATTCAGGTCCTTTAGAATCAGTATGACCAATGATCGTTACTTCATAGATAGGAGCTTGTTTCAAGAACTCTGCGAACTCTTTCACTTTTACTTTTGAAGCTTCATCTACTTTATATGAATCAAATTCAAAGTGGATTTGTAGATTCATATCTTTTACACATCCATTTTCATCAACAACTTTTACAACTGTTGGTGTATTTGGACATTTATCAAGTTCATCTATAACTCCATCTCCATCACTATCTTTTGGAGCAGTTTTTTCAGCGATAACAGGTGCTGGTCTCTCAACAACTGGTGTTTTCATTGGTTCACTTGCACCATTACTGATTTGTACCTCTTGAGCGACCTCTCCAAAAGAGTATGTTAAACCAACAAGTGTTTGAAAGCTATTGTCAAAGTTTCCTGCATGTTCATTGTTATGTTCAGCAAGATAGATCGCTTCTGCTTTTAATGCAAGTTGTTTTGTAAAGTTATACTTCATCCCAACACCAGCATCAATAAATGGTCCAAAGTCATTATTATTATATAGCTCAGTCGTATAATTTTGAATTCCAATACCCGCTTTTACAAATGTTGTAAGAGTATCTGATTTTGTGATATTGTATACAGCATTTAATGCTCCTTGTAAAACATTTGTTTCTTCACCACTTACATATTCCCCTTGCCCAAACATAAAAGAAAGTTCTGGACTTATTGCACTATTTGGATAATTAAACTGTACTTCAAGTCCACCTTGATAAAAAGCATCCCCATCAAAGTTCATATTTCCTTCAGTAAAGCTCGCTCCAAACATTGGTGAGATTTCATATTTATAATCTGCTGCATTTGCGATTAATGCACTTAAAACTAAAGCTATAGACGCTATTTTTTTTGTATTGATCATTTTATTTTCCTTTTTATTTTCGTGGATCTGTTATATATCCAGTTATAGCTGAAGCTGCTGCAACTGCTGAATTTGCAAGATATACTTTTGAACTTCTACTTCCCATACGACCTACAAAGTTTCTGTTTGTTGTAGAAACAGCCACTTCATCATCTCCTAAGATTCCCATATATCCACCAAGACATGCTCCACATGTAGGATTACTTACAACTCCACCAGCATCAATGATAATATCGATATAACCAAGTTTTGTTGCTTCTCTTAAGATCTTTTGAGTTCCGGGTGTTACAATAAGACGAACATCTTCATGCACTCTCTTTCCATCAAGTATCTCTGCTGCTACTCTTAAATCTTCCAATCTTCCATTTGTACAACTTCCTATAAATGCCTGATCGATTTTTATCTTATCCTCAACTGCTTGAGAGATACTGTGTCCATTTGATGGTAAGAACGGATACGCAATAACGGGTTCAAGTTTATCAACATCGATAGTGATCGTTTGAACATACGACGCATCTTCATCACTGTAATGGATACGAGGCTTACGTGCTAGATCTTTATCTTTTAAGAAAGCTTCAGTGATCTCATCATAAGCTACGATCCCACTTTTTGCACCAGCTTCTATCGCCATATTACACATAGAAAACCTATCATCCATACTTAGATGTTCTATCGTACTTCCAGTGAATTCCAACGTCTTATATAATGCCCCATCTACACCTATTTGGCGGATGATTTCTAAAATGATATCTTTTCCAGTCGTATATTTTCCAGGTTTCCCATTTAATACAACTTTGATCGTTTCTGGCACTTTAAACCAGTTTCCACCTGTTACCATAGCAAAAGCAAGGTCTGTACTTCCCATTCCTGTACTAAACGCACCAAGTGCACCATGTGTACACGTATGAGAATCCGCTCCAATGATCACATCACCAGGAACTACAAGCCCTTTTTCAGGCAAAAGTGCATGTTCTATCCCCATATCTTTTTCATCAAAGAAGTTCTTTAACTTATGCTTCTTTGCAAAATCACGGCTTACTCTTGCTTGATTTGCACTTGCGATATCTTTTGCAGGTATAAAATGATCTAGTACGATTGAAAACCCATCAGGATTAGCCAATTTTGTAGCACCAACATCTTCAAATGCTTTGATAGATATAGGAGTTGTAATATCATTTCCTATAACCATATCGATAGGACTACGAACTATCTCTCCAGCATACACTTTTTTACCAACATGCTCACTAAATATTTTTTCAGTTATCGTTTGACCCATTCAAAAACCTTACTATAATATAATTACGCAATTATACCACTTTTTCTACAAAAAAGGGTTTAAGAGTTTTTTGAAAAAGTTTTCTTCTTAAAGTATTATATTTATTGATAAAAACTAAAATGATTTTACCTATAGAATTCTCTTAAGCTTACCTTAAAGACAAACCTATTATTATGTCAAAACTAAAACAAGACAAAATTAGTCCTATTTAAAAAAGGAATATAAACAATGAAAGTTTACTTAGATAATAATGCTACAACAATGGTAGCTCCTGAAGTTTTTACAGAGATGGAACCATTTTTTTCACAAATGTATGGAAACCCAAACTCACTTCATAAATTTGGAACAGAAACACACCCTTATATCGCTAAAGCGATCGATCGTATCTATAAAGCGATCAATGCAAGTGATAATGATGATGTTATCATCACTTCATGTGCAACAGAATCAAACAACTGGGTTTTAAAATCGATCTATAATGATGTTATTAAAAATGGTGAAAAGAACCATATCATCACTACAGAAGTTGAACACCCTTCGATCCTCTCAACATGTGCATGGCTTGAAGAACAAGGAGTAAAAGTAACCTATCTTCCAGTTAACGAAGAAGGGATCGTAGAACCTCATGTTGTTAAAAGTTTTTTAACAAATAAAACTGCTTTAGTATCGATCATGTGGGCAAATAACGAAACAGGAATGATCTTTCCGGTAAAAGAGATCGCAGAGATCTGTAGAATCAATAATGTACTTTTCCATACAGATGCAGTGCAAGCTGTTGGAAAGATTCCAGTAGATGTACAAGATGTCCAACCTGATTTTATGAGTTTTTCAGCTCACAAGTTTCATGGTCCAAAAGGGGTTGGTGCACTTTATATTAAAGATTCTCAACCACTAACACCTCATCTTCACGGTGGGGAGCATATGGGTGGAAGAAGAAGTGGAACTTTGAATGTACCAGGGATCATCGGTATGGGAAAAGCGATAGAAATGGCAACAGAGAACCTTGAAGAAACAATGGGAAAAGTCAGAGAAAAAAGAGATAGGCTTGAAGACGCACTTTTATCGATCATTCCAGATACTTTTACTGTTGGAAGCCGTGACAAACGAACACCAAATACGATCCTTATCTCGATCCGTGGTGTTGAAGGGGAAGGGATGCTTTGGGATCTTAACCGTTACGGCATCGGTGCAAGTACTGGAAGTGCTTGTGCAAGTGAAGACCTTGAAGCAAATACGGTTATGCTTGCAATTGGAGCTGATCATGAACTAGCTCACACTGGGATTCGACTTTCACTTTCACGTTATACAACAGATGAAGAGATAGACTATGTAATAGAGCATTTCAAACAAGCTGTTGAACGTCTTAGAAGCATCTCAAGCTCATATGCAAAAGTACAACCAACACCTGGTGGTGAAGCACAAGAGTGTGAGTTACACTAAAAAAATTAAAAATGAATAATTAACAGTTAAAAAAGAGGAGAAAATAATATGGCAAAAAATGATTTAATAGGAGGCTCTCTTTGGGATGAGTACTCTAACAAAGTACAAGAGTTAATGAACAACCCAAAAAACCAAGGGGAGATCACTCCTGAAGAAGCAGAATCTCGTGGACATAAACTAATTGTAGCTGATTTTGGAGCAGAAAGTTGTGGTGATGCAGTAAGACTTTATTGGGAGATCGATCCAAAAACGGACAAGATCGTAGATGCGAAGTTTAAATCTTTTGGATGTGGTACAGCTATCGCTTCAAGTGATATGATGGTAGAGCTTTGTAAAGGTAAAACAGTTGATGAAGCAGTAAAGATTACGAACATCGATGTAGAAAAAGCACTTCGTGATGATCCAGACACTCCAGCTGTTCCACCACAAAAGATGCACTGTTCGGTTATGGCGTATGATGTTATCAAAAAAGCAGCAGGACTTTACAAGGGTGTAGATGCAGAGAGCTTTGAAGATGAGATCATCGTGTGTGAGTGTGCAAGGGTTTCACTTTCAACCTTAAAAGAGGTTATCAAGCTTAATGATCTTAAAACTATAGAGGAGATCACAGATTATACAAAAGCAGGTGGTTTTTGTAAAAGTTGTATCCGCCCTGGTGGACATGAAGAGAGAGAATACTACCTTGTTGATATCTTAGCTGAAACACGCCGTGAGATGGAAGAGGAAAAACTCAAACAAGCAGTAGAAGCAGCAGCTGAAGGTGATTTTGAAAATATGACATTAGTGCAACAGATCAAAGCGATCGATGCAGTGATCGATGAAAATGTTCGCCAGTTCCTCATCATGGATGGTGGAAATATGGAAGTAGTTGATATCAAAAAAGGTGATGAGTACATTGATGTATATATAAGATATATGGGTGCATGTAGTGGATGTGCCAGTTCAACGACTGGAACACTCTATGCGATTGAAAGTACATTAAAAGAAAAACTCTCTCCAAAGATCAGAGTTTTACCTATATAAGCTAACTTTTAGTTAAATGAGGGTAAAATTCTGCTCTCATTTAGCAAATGGCCCGTTAGCTCAGTCGGTAGAGCAAGTGACTGAAAATCACTGTGTCCTTGGTTCGATTCCGAGACGGGCCACCACTTTTTTGTATCACTTCATTTTTTAATTTCACAATTTTTTATGATACAATGTTCTTTTAGGAAACTACTAATCTTTTGTTTTCCTCGATATGGGGGTGACTTGGTTTCGACGGGATTAGGTAGCTGTTGGTTGCATGCCGGACTGGGCAACTCCGTTATACGGCCCAAATGCGAATAAACGCAAACAATACAAATTATCGTCCTGCTTACGCTGTAGCGTAAGTTTAACTTAACTTAGGACTGCTCTCGCGCTTGAGGCTACATACACAGCGATTTTGAGAGTATAACCCTTTTTGTAGCTATATCACAGATGTGTCTCCATCTGTGATGAACCCTTAGAGACTCGCTTGGTGTAGCTTTGCAGGTTGAGCGAAGCCAAGTTAAACACAATCAACCTCTCTAAGCATGTAGACGCCAACAGTAGCCTAGTTTCGGACTGGAGTTCGATTCTCCACACCTCCACCAATCCCTACATCACTTTTATGCTATAATCTTTTAAACATTCAAAGGTATAAAAGTTGTACAAAATATTTTTTCTTTTTTTTATATTTTTTTTTCTTTATGGTTGTACGACTAAGAACCCTTTACCAAGATTTCATTCAAAATCCCCAAAAATACAAATAAATTCTCATGGAAATCTTGATCAATATTTCCACTTACAAAATACCAATACAAAAAAAGATTCTTATTTCTATCCACTTGATGAAGCCTCAGATGCACTTGCAGCAAGACTTTTTTTAATAGACCATGCAAAGAAAACTATCGATGTTCAATACTATATCTACAAAGAAGATGAAAGTGGTGCGATCTTTACATATCACCTGCTCAAAGCTGCTGATCGAGGAGTAAAAATAAGACTGCTTATAGATGACCTTGACACATCAGGGAAGGATAAATCATGGTTAATGGGAACACAACATCCTAACATAAGCCTAAAACTTTTCAATCCAATAAAACTTCGAAAAAGTTTTAGATTTGTACAATTAGCTCTTAATATTGATTCCCTCGGTAGACGAATGCATAATAAATCTCTAATAATAGATAACAAATATGCCATCATAGGTGGTCGAAATATTGGAAATGAATATTATGCTACAGGAGATAAAACCCTTTTTTTAGATTTTGATGTTCTTACGGTAGGAGCTATTACAAAAGAGATCCAAACTATGTTTGACCTTTATTGGAATAGTAATATTGCTAAGGATGGAAATGAAGTTTTAAATGCAGATTTTTCTAACCTAGAACTTCAAAAAGCTCTTGATATACTTAATGAAAAGATGCAACAATTTTTAAATTCATCCATTGCTCTTGGACTTTATAACAGTGTTTTTATTCAACAAATTAAAACTCATGATCTCTACTTGACAAAAGCAAAAGCTGAATTTTACTATGACCTTCCACAAAAGATCACAACAGATGAAGATGATGATACTTACCATATAACAAAAAAAATAGGTGAAGCTTTTAAAAAAATCAAACATTCTTTACTAATTATTTCTCCATATTTTATTCCAACACACGACATGATACAGAAGTTTCAATATCTTAGAGATCATCATGTAGAAATCATTATTATTACAAATTCACTTGCTTCAACAGATGTTTTCTTAGTTTACAGTGGTTATCAAAAGCATATACGAAAATTATTGAAAATGGGTATAAAGATTTATGAGATCAAACCAAACTCTTTTGCAAGACTTAAAAGCTCAAAAAGTTGGATACGGCAAAATCGTATTTCATTACATTCTAAACTCATGGTTTTAGATAACCGCTATCTTACCTTAGGCTCAGCAAATATCGATCCACGTTCAATTAAACTCAATACTGAGACTTTTATGATCATTGATTCTAAAAAACTTTGTAATACACTTATAGCAAAAGCAAGAGATGTAATCCTTAGTGATGATCTTATTGAACTCTCATGGGGAGAAATACCACGCCCTTATACACTTAAAGGGATCAAAAACTATGGAGTAATCTATAAAACAACAGAAAATGGAAAGAAAATAATTTACTACAAACCTCCATATAGTGGTTTTTGGAAAATTTTAGGAACGAATATTATGTCTTATCTTCCAATTGATGGATATCTCTAATGCGTTTCTTTTTATTATTGAGTTTTATTTTTTTGATTTTTGCTGAGGGAAAAATCCTATATCATATTGATTTTAAAAATATTCAAGATACTCAAAATGCAGTGCAGATCTTAAAAGAAAAAGGCTTTGAGTTTGAACTTGAAAAAGAGAAGTTTCACTTTTCTATAAAAGATGAAAAACTTTATATAGATACAAGAAAACAAGCAACAGTCTTATTTGGAAAACTTCTGCCCAAGAGCAAGTGGCTTCAAAATCCTTCCTATACTATAATAAAATGGGGAGTGGAGTCTTTTCCAAAAGGATCTAACTGGGAAAAAGGGATAAATCGTCTTCCACTTGGATTTATTATGATATTTGGAGATAAGAAACTTCCAAGTGGTATAGGTTTTCTTGCTCCAAAGGTTCCTACTTTCCTATGTCCGTTTATAGGTGAAAAAGAAAAAATAGGGAAACGTTATCTTGGTAAACTCTATAAAAAAGGTGGACGATACTATTGTGTTGCAAATAAAAAGAATGCTTCATATATCACAACAAAATTCGATATCAAAAAAAATTATCAAGAAGAGTTCAAAATAAATCCACCTCCACTAAGTGCTTATGCATTTCAAATAAACACAAAAGATACAACAGGAAGAACCATCTCTTTTATAGAATCACTCACTATTTATGGAGATTAGTTCTCACTTATCACTTTATTAATAGAGTAACGAAGATCATCATCAAGATTATCCATCTTTGCTAACATCCATTCGAGGTATCCTCTATCTTGCAATGCAACTTCTTGTAAAGTTTTATCTTTATATTTTCCAAAACGAAATTTTTCTATAAAAATAGGTGTTTTAGTTAATTCTACCATTTTAACAACACTATTTTCATTTGGATATTTTTGCATGACAAGTTTTTTTAATTCACTCAAAAAAAGTTTTAAGACCAAAACATCACCTATAGCATCATGTGCTTTTACTTCTATTCCTAATTTATCTGCTTCTTCTTGTTCTAGCTTATAAAGTCCCATTCTATAACGAAAGTACTGAAGTCTATGTGCCTCTTCATCTGGTAATACATGTTTAGCAACTCGTAAAGTATCTATAACTTGCATCTGGTTTTGAAACCCCTCTTTTTCAAGCATACCGATATCAAAAGGAGCATTATGGATAATGAGATAATTTTCATTTGTATTATATTCTAAAAGTTTTTGATAAGCTGGAAGTTCTATACACTTTGGTTTTCCTTCTATCATCTCTGGTGTAATACCATGAACTTCCATAGCTCCATAACTAATAGGTACTTCACTGCTACAAAACTCATTATAAACTTCTATACCACTATTATCCAAAACAATATACCCAAGCTGAATGATCCTATCTTGCTCCCCTGCTCCGGTTGTTTCAGTATCAAGTAAAATATATTTTGCCATTTAGTTCCTTGTCTATGTTATAATGCTTCTATGTTAAAAAGTACTCTAATTATACTGTTTTTATCTTTTTTAAGCGCTTTTGTTTACTATTTGACACGCAAGTATCATTCAAAGTTGATCCCTGCTGGTATTATCTTTACCTTATCCGCTTTTGCAGGACATTTAATACCACTGAGTGTATCAAACGAAAATATGCTTCAAATCATCATCACCAATCTTACACCGGCAATGATTTTTCTCTATGCACTTGATCTTGATATCAAAACACTCTTAAAAAATCAAGTGGGATGTTCATGTAAAATGGGGGCAAAAAAATACTGGTTGATCCTTTTATTGGCTATAGGGATCTCTGTTATCTCTCAACTATTAGCACCGTTTCTTTATGATACATACCAATTGTATATCTCAAGTGCCATTGCATTTATCTTAGGCTATATAGCTTCATTTACAAAATTAAAGACATTAAATGGAACAGAAGATATTGCTACAACTATGTTGTATCTTCTTAGTGCTGTAATTGGTTTCCATTTATTTTAAGAATAGTATATCCTATAATTCCTGCAAGAAGCGAAGCAACTAATATACCTGCTTTTGCTTGGATAACAAGATCTTCATTGCCATAAAATGCAAGATCACTGATAAAGATACTCATTGTAAACCCTATACCACCCAAAAAGGCAACTCCTACAACTTGTTTCATTGTACTTCCTTGAGGAAGTTGCGCTATATTGAACTTTGAAGCGATATATGCCGTTCCAGCTATCCCTATAACTTTACCACCAATAAGTCCAAAAATAACACCAAGTGCTATAGGAGTTTGAAGCAGATGATGAACTGAAGCAAATTCGATATTAATCCCTGCATTTGCAAGTGCGAAAAAAGGGATAATCAAAAGTGAAACAGGAAGATGTAGAGCATGTTCCAATCTAGCTGATGGAGAAGTAACCGCATCTATACGATCTTTAATATTTTGCAGTATTGCTTTTTGCCTTTCATGCATTGTCATATCAGTTGCTATAGGGTATCTATCAAATTCATCCAATAACCCTCTTAGATCTTTTGTAAATTCTAAAGGATTTAACTTTGCTTTTGAAGGGATAGCAATAGCAGCTAAAACACCTGCTATCGTTGCATGGATTCCAGAATCAAGCATAAAAAACCACATCGCAATAGCAAGTACGAAATAAACGAACATATTTCTTATATCAAGTCTATTAAGAAAAAGCATAACAACAAATATCCCAAGTGATATACCAAGGGCCATGAGATTAAGATCGTTTGTATAAAAAAGAGCTATCACTAATACTGCACCAAGATCATCAACAATAGCCAGTGCTACCAAAAAAGTAACAAGTGAAGGGGGGACTCTCTTACCAAGTAAAACCAAAGCACTGATAGCAAAAGCGATATCAGTAGCCATTGGGATACCCCATCCATCTTTACCAATCCCATCATAATTAAAGCTTGCATAAATGAGTGCAGGAACAACCATTCCACCGATAGCTGCAAGTATTGGGAGTATCGCTTGTTTTATCTGGCTTAGTTCCCCTATAAGGATCTCACGCTTGATCTCAAGTCCTACAACAAAGAAAAAGATCGCCATCAAGCCATCATTGATCCAGTGATGCAAAGAATGATATACCTTCCATGAACCAAAACTAAATCCTATCTCAGTATGAAAAAAAGCTTTATACCCTTCCTCCCATGGAGAATTTGCAAGCACAAGTGCCAATACTGTCATAACCATCAAGACTAAACCTGTTGATGTCTCATTATGGATAAAATGCTCAAACGGGGTTAATATTTTCTGGAACTTCTCTTGTAAAGGGTTATATAACTTTTTTTCTTCTTGCATTACTGAAATACCACCTTATTTCTTCCACTATTTTTTGCTTCATAGAGTCGAAGATCTGCTTCATTGATCGTATCATTTATATCGTCATCTTCTCCATGTTCAGCAAGTCCTACTGAAATAGTAAAAGAAACCTCTTCATTCTCTTTCGTAAGAAAGGAAAAAGATTCAATTTTTTGGCGAATCCGTTCACAAATATTATAAGCCATTTCATCATTTTCAGCTAACATCGCCACACAAAACTCTTCCCCTCCAAAACGAGCGACTAAATCCTCTTGGTGAGTATTAGTTCGTAAAATATCAGCTACAGCGACAATAGCTTTATCCCCTTCATCATGTCCATATGTATCATTAATCTTTTTAAAATGATCAATATCAAGCATTGCTATATAAAGTTTTTTAAAGCTTTCTTTAGACATATCAATATATTCTTGAATATGATTAAAGAAATATCTTCTATTGTATATACCAGTTAAAAAATCTCTATTTGCACTATTTAAAATCGTCCTTACATTTTCAAGTGCCTCTATCGTATTATCTATACGGCAATAAAATTCTTCTTTTGAAAATGGTTTTTTGATATAATCATTTGCACCATTCTTTAAAAATAACGCGACAACTTCCTCATCATCATTTGATGAAAGAGCTACAATAGAGAGTTCATTCTTATCATGAGTTTTACGGATCTCTTTTGTAAGTTCAAGTCCATCCATAACTGGCATATTATAATCTGTAATCACAAGTGATATATTCAAATTTGTTTGAAGCATCATAACCGCTTCTTCACCATGAGCAACAGTAATAACCTTAAAAAAAAGATTTTCTAACAATGACTTAAGATTATTTCTAATTACCATCGAATCATCTACCACTAAAACAGTATGTTCTTGGTTCTTAGCAAGTCTTTGTAACATTGTAATAATATATTTAATATCATTTGCACCACTTTTTTTCACATAATCAATAATATTCTTTTTCATCATCTCTTTTCGAAAATTATTATCGATATTTCCACTAAGAACAATCACTTTTTGATCTTTTGACAATAAATAATCAACTATTTCACCATTTGGTGCATCAGGAAGGTTCAAATCACTCAGTACCACAAAATATTTATATCTATGTAAAAAAAGTTTTGCTTCTGAAAGGCTATAAGCAATATCTACTTCCCATTCCAAGTCAATATTTATCTTTTTGCCCATAAGGTTTGCCAATGTTTTATTATCCTCTACGATCAAAATACGGTGTGACATCTCTTCCCTTTATATAGCTGTTTTAAAATAGTTGTTATTATTTTAACATGATAAACATAGAAAACATTTTAAATACCCTCTCCCAGCATAATATTTTCCTTACAGGAGGAGCTGGAGTTGGCAAAACAACTATAACCAACCAAATAATCAAATCTTATGAAGAAGAAGGGAAAAAAGTCCTTAAACTCGCTTCTACAGGACTTGCAGCAACACTAATAAATGGTCAAACAATACACAGTTTTTTTGATTTTGGTATTGCTAATAATATTGAAGAGTTACAAAGAAACAAAAAACTTGAAATACCAAGAAAAGTTAAAAAAATCCTTCAAAATATTGAACTTATCATAATAGATGAGATATCAATGGTCAGTGATAAACTCTTTGAAATGCTAAGGTTACGACTTTTACAAGCTGATTATACAAATAAACTTATGGTAGTTGGAGATTTTTTACAACTCCCTCCTATCAGCAAACATGGTGTCTTCTTTGCATTTGAATCTTCTTCGTGGGAAAAGTTCAATTTTAAAACAGTTTTACTCAAAAAAGTATACAGAACACAAGATGAAAGGTTCATACACCTTCTACATGCTATTCGCTATGGGGAATTCAGTGAAAATATAAAAGTGGATTTAGAAAGTTTTATCAAACCACTTCCACAAGATCTGAGAGAATTTACATTTTTATTTGGGAAGAATAACTCTGCTAATTTACATAATCAATATCAACTCAACTTTATCCAAACACCTTTACATGTAAAAGAAGCAGAAGTTATGATACATGATAAAAAAGTCAAAGATAAAGAGATAGAAAAATACTTTGAAGATGCAAAGATAGAAAAATATTTACATGTAAAAGTTGGTGCCCCTGTTTTATTTGTACGAAATGCTTGGAATTACTATAACGGCGAAAGAGGAATTATAACAAAGATAGAAGAAAAGTGTTTACATGTAAAAAAAACAAACGGTATAACAATTAAACTCATGCCTCAAAAACAAAGTAAAACCCAATGGAAAGAGATAACAAAAAATGGACAAAAAGAATATGAAGAGATTGAACTGTTTTCTATCTATCAGTATCCTATAAAGCTTGCTTTTGCCATTACTATACATAAATCCCAAGGAATGAGCTTAGATGATGTGATCATCGAAACAAATGAGATATTTACACCTTCTCAGTTTTATGTAGCACTTTCACGAATTAAAAATCCTTCACGATTGATACTTATACAACCAAGGAAACACTGGAAAAACTTAATATACGTACATAAAAAAGCAGTTGATTTTTATAAAATATTAGAAGATTCAGTGGAAAGTTCCACTGAAAAGAAGTGATTAGAGTTCAGACTCGTGTTTTGCAAGATATTCTGCAACACCATCAGCATCTGGTTTCATTGCCTCTTGACCTTTTTGCCAGTTCGCAGGACAAACTTCACCATGCTCATTTGTAAATTGCATTGCATCTACCATTCTTAACATTTCATCGATATTACGTCCTAATGGAAGATCGTTGATAACTGCATGTCTTACAGTTCCATCAGTATCAATTAAGAAACTTCCACGAAGTGCAACACTTTCATCAAGAAGTACATCATAATCTCTAGCAATTTGTTTTGTAAGGTCAGCTACAAGTGGGAATGTTATACGCCCGATTCCACCTTTTTCAACTGGAGTTTCTCTCCATGCCCAGTGTGAGAATTGGCTATCTACTGAACAACCAATCACATTTACACCACGAGATTTAAACTCTTCTATACGATGAGAAAATGCGATGATCTCAGATGGACAAACAAATGTAAAGTCTAATGGATAAAAGAAAAGTACTGTTCCTTTTTCACCAAAATTTTGATAAAGATTAAAATCTTCTACGATTGAGCCATCAGCAAGTACTGCAGTTGCAGTAAAATCAGGAGCTTTTTTTGTTACTAACATGCAACATCCTTTTAGTTATTTAAATTTTTGTTAGTGTAATTTTAGCTAAAATATACTAATAAAGGATTAAGTAGCTTAAAACTATCTACAGCTTAAAGTTGCTTTCAATTTTACGTAACTATTATTTGCTATACTTCCATCATATTTTAATAAAGGAAAAGTCGATGACAGAAGGTCAAAATACTCAAAAAGAGTATATATTTACTTCGGAGTCTGTAACAGAAGGGCATCCTGACAAGATGGCTGATCAAATCAGTGATGCAATTCTGGACTATATTATAGAGCATGACCAAAATGCTCGTGTTGCTTGTGAAACTTTGGTTTCTAATGGCTTTTGTGTTATAGCGGGAGAACTAAAAACTACTGCTTACGCACCTATGCAAGAGATCGCAAGAGAAGTTGTACAAAGTATAGGTTATACTGATGCAACATATGGATTTGATTATCGCTCTGCCGCAGTTCTTAATGGTATAGGGGAACAATCACCTGATATCAATCAAGGTGTCGATCAAGCTGATGGTGAGATCGGTGCAGGAGATCAAGGTCTGATGTTTGGATACGCTTGTCGTGAAACACCAACACTTATGCCGTTTCCTATCTATTATGCACACCGTATCACTCAACGCTTGGCAGAAGTAAGAAAAGAAGGGATCCTTCCATATCTTCGACCGGATGGAAAAGCACAGATCTCTGTAAAATATATAGGAGATAAGCCAGTAGCTGTTACAACAGTTGTTGTCTCAACTCAACACGCACCTGAAGTTTCACAAGAGAAAATCCATGAAGACATCATTAATGAAGTGATCAAAAAAGTGATCCCAGAAGAGTTCCTAAGTGATGAAACGATCTATCATATCAACCCTACTGGAAAATTCGTTATCGGTGGACCTCAAGGGGATGCAGGTTTGACTGGACGAAAAATCATCGTTGATACATATGGAGGAAGCTGTCCTCACGGTGGTGGTGCATTTAGTGGAAAAGATCCAACCAAAGTTGACAGAAGTGCCGCTTACGCAGCTAGATGGGTTGCAAAAAACCTTGTAGCAGCAGGTGCATGTGATAAAGCAACTATTCAAGTAGCTTATGCCATAGGTGTAGCAAAACCTGTTTCAGTAATGGTTGACACTCATGGCACAGCCAAAGTGGAAGAAAAAAAGATCGAAGAGTGTGTAATGGAACTATTTGATCTCTCACCAAAAGGGATCATCGAATCACTTGATCTTTTAAAACCTATCTATAGAAAAACAGCAGCATATGGACATTTTGGTCGTGAACTTCCTGAATTTACATGGGAACAAACATCAAAAGCTGACGCTATAAAATCATATCTTAACCTCTAAAAAAATGAAGCTTTATGCTTCATTTTTTCCCTCTTGTTTTTTTGTTACAATATTTCACTTTTTCTCTTTTAAAACAGTACTTTTTAGCTAATGTTAAAATTGTTTGGATATAGTTTTATGTAAATAATTTTAAGGAGATATACTATGGCAGTATTAATTACAGATACTTGTATTAACTGTGGTGCTTGTATAGATGAGTGTCCAGTAGAAGCTATCGTTGATGAGGATGATAACCCAACTGGTGAAGAGATTTACTATGTTTATGCGGATAAATGTGTTGAGTGTGTAGGATACCATGACGAACCTGCATGTGCTACAGCATGTCCAACTGAAGGTTGTATCGTATGGGATGAAGTTGGTGCTTCTCCAGAACATAGAGAAGATATCACTGATGAGCAAAGAAAAAATCACGAGCCAGTTGTAGAGTAGTTTTCTTCTTTTTATCAAGAAGCATCCATTTTGGGTGTTTCTTCCTTTTTATTTCTTTTATTTTAAAACTTTTTCACTATTTAAACTTAATTACATTATATTTTTGGTATAATTTCAGTCATTTTTTAATTTATCGTAGGAGAATTGATGGAAAGAACACTATCAATCATTAAGCCTGATGCAGTTGCAAAGGGTGTTATTGGGAAAATTTTAGATCGTTTTGAAAGCAATGGACTTAGAATTGCAGCAACAAAAAAATTACAACTTACTCGTGCAGATGCAGAAGCATTCTACGCAGTACATAAAGAAAGACCTTTCTTTAATGACCTTGTTGATTTTATGATCAGTGGTCCAGTCGTAGTATCTGTACTTGAAGGTGAAAACGCAGTACTTAAGAACAGAGAACTAATGGGTGCAACAAACCCTAAAGAAGCTGAAGCTGGAACAATCAGAGCAGACTTTGCTGAAAACATTGATGCAAATGCAGTTCACGGAAGTGATTCTTTAGAAAACGCTAAAATTGAAATTGCATTTTTCTTTGCTGAAAGAGAAATAGTATAATACGATGAAAGTCACTCTACGAAAAGTTGGAAAATCACCATTTGAGTTTGAAAGAAAACTTCAAGATATAACTTTAAAAGGTTATATGCAGTATGACAGCAATGGACTAATTTTGTTAGATGCGAAACTAACAGGAATACTAGAACTTGATTGTGCAGTTTGTGGTGAAGAATTTGAACTTGAAGTAGATGAAGATCTAAAATTTTTTATAAGTGATGGTATCTATAAAGATGAAGAGAATTCTCTTATAGATGTCGTTGAAGCAACAAATGGTGAGCTGGATATTGATGAGCTTATCCATTCAGAGGTAGAACTTATTAAAAGTGACTATCACTGTTGCGAATTTTGTGAAATCGGCGAAGACTGATTTTAAATTAAAACTGAAAGGAAAAAAGTATGGCAGTACCTAAAAGACGTGTATCACACTCAAGAGCGGCAAAAAGAAGAACGCACTACAAAATCAAATTGGCTCGTCCTGTAAAAGCAGAAGACGGAACGTACAAAATGCCTCACCGTATCAACCCTACAACTGGTGAGTATAAATAGATAATGGTTACTATTGCTATAGATGCAATGGGTGGGGACTTTGGTCCCGAACCGATTGTAAAAGGTTGTCTTAAAGCGCTTAAAAAACAAAAGTTCAAACCTGTTTTGGTTGGAAAGAAAGATGAGATTTTACCTCTGTTACCAAAAAGTTATAGAGATAAGATTTCGATTGTTGAAGCATCAGATGTTATTGCAATGAGTGATGCTGCAACAGATGCAGTTAAACGTAAAGACTCCAGCATCTATGTTGCAATGGACCTTGTAAAAAATGGTGAAGCTGACGGTGTAGTAAGTGCAGGACACAGTGGTGCGACTATGACACTCGCTACACTGCGTCTTGGTCGTCTTAAAGGTGTGCTTCGCCCTGCTCTAGTAACTCTTATGCCTACTAAAGCAAGTCGGCGTTCCATCTTACTTGATGTTGGTGCCAATGTTGATTCTAAACCGGAACATTTGGCTCAATTTGCTATAATGGGTGGATGTTACGCAGAAGATATGCTTAAGATAAAAGAGCCATCTATTGGTTTGCTTGCAAATGGTGAAGAAGACTCTAAAGGAAATGAAGTCACAAAAGCAGCCTTTAAAATGCTAAAAGGCTATAGAGGTTTTATTGGAAATGTTGAAGGAAGCGATATTTTCAATGGAAGCTGTGACGTTATCACATGTGATGGATTTGTAGGAAACCTAGTACTTAAAGCAAGTGAAGGGGTTGCTTCTACTATTAGTCAACTCATAAAAGATTATATCCGAAAATCCCCTGTTGCTATTACAGGTGCACTTTTAATGAGAAAAGTTTTTAAACTTCTTAAAAAAGAGATCGATTATGCTGAGATTGGTGGTGCTCCACTGATAGGGATTAAAGGATGTGCAATAGTAAGTCATGGGAAAAGTAACTCTAGAGCTATTGAAAATGCCATCTATCAAGCAATCCGTTACGTAGATACCGGAGTCAATGAACATATTGTCACTCGATTAGAGATGTTAAAACAAAAGGATAACTAATGCCATACGCTGCTTTTAGATCTATAGGAGCTTATGTACCTGAAAAAACACTGACAAATGAAGAACTTTCTACAATGGTAGATACTTCAGATGAGTGGATAACAAAAAGAACAGGTATTAAGACTCGTCATATTGCTGCAAAAGATGAAAAAACAAGTGATATGGGAACAAAAGCAGCAAAGATCGCTTTAGAACGAGCTGGTATGAGCGTAGAAGATATCGATATGGTCGTTTGTGCAACGATCAGTCCTGATTATTTTTGTATGCCATCAACTGCAACAGTCATTAGTGCAAACTTAGGGATTAAAAATGCAACTGCTTTTGACATCAGTGCTGCATGTACCGGATTTATCTATATCCTCTCTATTGCGAAAGCATTTATCGAAAGTGGTATGAAAAAAAATGTACTGATAATTGGAAGTGAAAAACTCTCTGCTATAACTGATTATACCGATAGAGGAACATGTATCCTTTTTGGTGATGGAGCTGGAGCAGCAGTCATTACCGCTACTGAAAACAAAGAAGAAGCGATCATCGATGTACATACAGGAAGCGATGGGACGTATGCAGATCTTCTAATGACGCCAAACGGTGGTAGTGGTTCAGCTCATGATGCACTTGATACAGAAGCGGCAGGTTGCTATATGCAAATGAAAGGGAATGAAACTTTCAAAGTAGCAGTACGCACACTCACTCAAGATGTACGAGACATCTTAGAAACGAACAATATAAAAAGTGAAGATATTCACCATTTTATTCCTCATCAAGCAAACTACCGTATCATCAAAGCAGTTGGTGATGCACTGAAAATGAGAGATGATCAAGTTATCTTGACGGTTCATAAATATGGTAACACTTCTGGAGCATCTATCCCTATGGCTATCAATGATCTTTACGAAGAAGGTAAACTCAAATATGGAGAGATGATGCTTCTTGATGCATTTGGCGGTGGATTAACATGGGGAAGTGCTTTAGTACCTTTTGCCCCATTTAAATAATGGTAGGTTTTTATCTTAAAAAATTCATTGCTTTTTTTCTTAAGCCTTATGGCTTAATCTTATTGATTCTTTTTATTTCACTTTTTTTTCTTTATAGAAATAACCATCAAAAAGCAAAAACTTTTCTAGCAGTTGCCGTTAGTTTACTCCTATTATTTTCATTTCCTCCATTTTCAAACTTTTTGATTAAAAACCTTGAAAACCAATATCCAAAATACAATTATGATGCAAATATTAGTTATATCCATGTACTTGGAAGTGGAAACAGTGATGATACTATGCAACCTGCTTCTTCACTTCTTAATAGTAGCAGTATTAAAAGAGTTGTTGAAGGGATCATTATCCATAACAAACAACCTTCTACCAAACTGATCTTTACAGGATATGAAGGAAGTACAACCCTTACTAATGCAAAGGCAAATGCACAAGTCGCACTAGAACTTGGTGTTGATAAAAACAATATTATCGCTAGCGGAAAACCAAAAGATACCAAAGAAGAAGCTATTTTTTCTAAAACTATCATAAAAGATAAAGCATTTGTTTTAGTTACTTCAGCAACCCATATGCCACGTGCTATGGAAATATTTCATTCTGTAGGACTCAATCCTATCGCTGCTCCTACAGACTTTAGAACAGGGCATTCAACCTACAAATATCTTCCAAATTTAGAATCTCTCAACAATTCCCAAACAGCTATACATGAGTATCTTGGGATCTTATGGCAAAAACTTCATTAAGTTGTTTGGTCAAATGTTCATAAAAAAGTTCAAAAGAGGGAAGATCTAAAGAGCTCTCTTGTGTTTTTTCTCCCCATAAAGGGTTTGGAAAATAGCTATCATTTTTAAATCGTGCCATTACATGGATATGTACACGTGGAAGCATATTGCCAAAAGATGCCATATTGATCTTATCTGGCTGAAAATATACTCTCATTTCTTCTTCAACTATATCATACAATTCCCATAGTCTTTGTCTTTGTTCTTTTGGCATATCACTGAGTTCTTTATACTCTTTTGTTGTAAATATCTTTACCCATGGAACTTCATGCGGTTCAATCTCTATAAAAAACTCTTCATCTTGATATATCTTCATTACAATCCTTGTACCAATTCTTTAAAAACTTTTCCACGGTGTATATAAGAGTTAAATTGATCCAAACTTGCCGCAGCAGGTGATAATAAAGCAATCGCATTCTCTTGAAACTCTTTATCTATTTTTACCACAGCATTTTCCAAAATTTCACAACTCTCAAAATCTATACCATATTTTTTAGCAAGAGTATTGAGTTTTTGGGTATTAGCACCTATATGATATGTCTTTACATGTAAAGTTTTTAGATATTTAAAAAGTTCATCTAAACTCACTCCCTTATCATCTCCTCCAAGGATAAGGGAGATCTGCTTATGCTTATACCGTTCTAAAGCAACCATGGTTGCATCAACATTCGTTGCTTTAGAATCATCTATCCAAACTCTTTTTTTACGATCTAAGAACTCTTCTTGACGATGAGGATCAAGCTTGAAGCTATTTATTTTCTCATAAGAGATCGTATCAAACAAGATCTTTTCAACTGCCAAAGCAAGTACGGCATCAAGTAAAAATGCCCCTTTAAAATTGATCTGGTTTATATCTATTTCAAAGTATTCTGCTAAATCTTCTACAGTTTCATATCCTATTAACATCCCATTACTATCTCTATTTAGATATTCTTTTGGGATAATAGCAACCTCCCCTTCTCTCAACATTGTTAAAGGTTTTAGTTTTGCATCAGCATACGCTTCAAAATTCCCATGCCAGTACAAATGATCCGGTTTAATCGGTAATAGGATATAGATATCAGGTTTAGCAATATTGGTATAATGGAGTGTGAAAGAGCTCGTTTCCAAGATCCATAATGCTTTATCTTGATCCATTTCTGCTAAAGGTCTACCAATATTACCACCACTTTGCACATCTTTATCTTTAAGGATAAATTCCATCATCTGTGTTGTTGTGGTTTTTCCGTTTGTTCCACTGATCCATATAGATCTTGGCATTTTTGCAGCAAAAAAATCATACTCACTTTGAAGGTTTTGTGCGTTTATTATCAATGGATTTGATGGTGGGATTCCAGGAGAAGTAATCTCTAACGAGCTTTGCTTTGGATCAAAATCACTTGAAGGTCTTACTAAAAATCCTTCTTTATCACGAAAGGGCTTATGGCACTTGTCGTCAAAAAAGACAGGGTTTTGAACCACTCTCGCAAGTGCTTTTGTTGTTTTACCATATCCAAAGAGTGAAGTTTGCATTATCTGATCTTTAATGTGATAAGAGCTAAGATATTTGAAAGGATTGCAACCATCCAAAACCGTACTATGATCTTATTTTCAGACCATTTTTTCATCTCAAAATGGTGATGAAGCGGTGCCATTAAAAAGATTCTTTTCTTACGTAGTTTAAAACTTCCTACTTGTAAGATTACCGAAAGTGTTTCTATTAAAAAGATAAGTCCAATAAGGATCAATAAAAATTCATTTTTTGTAATAATAGCCACATATCCTAAAAATGCCCCAATGGTCAAACTCCCACTATCTCCCATAAAAACCTCTGCTGGATGGCAGTTATACCATAAGAACCCAAAAAGAGCTCCCATTAAAGCTGTTACGATAATCATCACTTCTGCTATATGAAAGTGAGGGAGTAAAAGATACTCACTAAACTTGGCATTTCCAACTATATAGATGATAAAAGCAAAACTTCCAAGTGAAGCAATAGAAGGAACAGTAGCAAGTCCATCAAGTCCATCGGTAAGATTTACCGCATTAGAAGTAGCAACTATAATAAAGATCCAAAACAGAATTGCAAAAATTCCCATATCCATAACAGGGTTTTTAATAAATGGAAGGTATAACTCTGTATTAAAGCCACTATAATTATATAAAAAAAGAGCTATTACTCCAGCAGAACCGATTTGCAAAAAAAGCTTTGTTCGTGCTTTTAATCCTGCTAAATTTTCATTTTTCCTTACTTTTGCATAATCATCCTTGAACCCTATGAGCATAAAAAGCAATAAAGTAATGATTCCAGCCCATGCAAAAGCATTTGAAAGTTTCATCGTTAAAAGAGAAGCAACAATAGTACTGAGTATAAAGACCACTCCCCCCATTGTTGGGGTATTAGCCTTTAGTTGATGACGCTCTGGCGCCCATTCATTGATAGGTTGTGTAGATAGGGTTCTTGTCGCCCATGCAATAAATTTCGGCATAAAATAAAGTGTTAAAAAAAGTGCGATAAAAAAAGAAAACCCAGCTCGAACTGTTATATAGCCAAATAGATTGATACCTAAATATTGATGTAGTAGATAGATCAAAAAAATACCCTTATATAATGTAAAACCGAATTATAGTATAATCGCACATATCTTTTCTTTAAAGGAAATAAAATTGCCAAAAAAAGCGTTACTTATCATCACAGACGGGATAGGATACTCTGACAAAACTGAGTATAATGCCTTTTACAATGCAAAAAAACCAACATATGAAAAACTTTTTGCTTCAACTCCACATTCACTTATTGATACATTTGGATTAAGTGTAGGTCTTCCAGAAGGTCAAATGGGAAATAGCGAAGTTGGCCATATGACTATAGGAAGCGGTAGAGTTCTATACCAAGATTTAGTTAAAATTTCTTTAGCACTTCAAGAAAAAACCTTAGAAAAAAATGAAGTATTCCAAGAACTGCTTCAAAAAGGGGACAATCTTCATCTTATAGGACTTATGAGTGATGGAGGGGTACATTCCCACATCGATCATTTTATAGGTATAGCAGAAATTGCAGCAAAAAATGGAAAAAAAGTATTTTTACATCTTATCACTGATGGAAGAGATGTTAGTCCTACAAGTGCTCCAAAATATCTTGAAAAAATAGAAAAACATCTCAATGAAAACATCTCCATAGCAACACTAGGTGGACGATTTTACACCATGGATAGAGACAACAGATGGGAACGAGTTGAAAAAGGATACCGTGCTATTGTTGAAGCAACACCTAAAACAGAACTTTCTCCAAAAGAATATGTAGAAGAGTCATACAAAAAAGAGATCACTGATGAATTTATAGAGCCTGTTGCTTTTAAAGATTATAACGGTATGAAAGATGGGGATTCGGTTTTAACGATCAATTTTAGAAGTGATCGTATGAGAGAGATCGTAACAGCTATAGCAGATCCAAACTTTAATGAATTTAAGCGAAAACCTTTACATGTAAACCTTGCAACTATTACAGAATACGACAAAAGTTTTCCTTATCCTGTTATGTTTAGAAAAGAAACACCAAAAAATACTTTAGCAGAAGTAATTGCAAACAACAATCTTTCTCAACTTCATACTGCCGAAACAGAAAAATACGCTCATGTTACCTTCTTTTTCAACGGTGGCGTTGATGAACCTGTAAAAAATGAAAGCAGAGTCCTCATCCCAAGTCCACAAGTAAAAACCTATGATGAAAAACCCCAAATGAGTGCACCTGAAGTTGGTGAAGTAGTTCGCAAAGGGATAGAAGAAGGGTATGACTTTATCGTTGTGAACTTTGCAAACGGAGATATGGTAGGACATACCGGAAATTTTGAAGCAGCAATAAAAGCAGTTGAGACAGTTGATCACGAACTAGGACTTATCTTTGAAAAAGCAAAAGAACATGGGTATAGTGTAGTACTCACCAGTGATCATGGAAACTGTGAAGAGATGCGAGATGAAAAAGGAAATATCCTTACAAACCATACAGTTGGAAAAGTATGGTGTTTTGTAGAAGCTGATGGAGTTAAGAAAGTTGAAAACGGAGGTCTTAACAACATCGCACCGACAGTTTTAAAACTTATGGACTTAGAAATTCCTCAAGAGATGGATCACCCATTAATCTAGTAAAAAAATAAAAGTTAAAAATTATAAGAAGGAGAAAAAACGGATGAAATTTAGTGGAAAAAATGTTTTAGTAACTGGTTCAAGTAGAGGTATAGGAGCAGAGATCGCTAAAACTCTGGCAACTTTTGGTTTAAAAGTATGGATCAACTATCGAAGTGGTGCAACTGAAGCAGACAAAGTAAAAGAAGAGATTGAAGCCGCTGGTGGAACTGCAGCAGTGATAGGATTTGATGTCAGTGATGAACAAGCTTTTATTGATGGTATCAAAACGATCATAGATAGTGATGGAGAACTCAGCTATCTTGTTAATAACGCAGGAATTACAAATGACAAACTTGCACTTCGTATGAAAACAGATGATTTTATGCAAGTGATCAATGCAAACCTTACTTCTGCATTTATCGGTTGTCGTGAATTTTTCAAAGCTGCAAGAAAGAAAAAGTTTGGTTCAGTTGTTAATGTTGCAAGTATTGTAGGTGAAACAGGAAATGGAGGGCAGACAAATTATGCTGCTAGTAAAGGTGGAATGATCGCTATGACAAAGTCTTTTGCTATAGAAGCCGCAACAAGTGGTATACGGTTTAATTCTATAACTCCAGGATTTATCGCTACTGAAATGACTGAAGTCCTTTCAGATGATGTAAAAAAAAGTTTTACAGACAAAATACCAATGAATCGTTTTGGAAATCCTAAAGAAGTAGCAGATGCAGTTGCATTTTTACTTTCTGATCACTCAAGTTATATAACAGGTGAAACACTCAAAGTAAACGGTGGAATGAATATGGCATAATTTTTAGCTTTAAATTTTTTAATTTTAAGCTAAATATGTTACAATTTCGAGAATTTATATTAAAACACAGGAGCTATAATGGCACTTTTTGACGATATTAAAGAAGTAGTAGTGGAGCAACTTAGCGTAAGCCCAGATGAAGTAAAAGAAGATTCTAAGTTTGTTGAAGATCTTGGAGCAGACAGTCTTGATGTAGTTGAGTTAGTAATGGCTTTAGAAGAAAAATTTGACATCGAGATCCCTGATGATGAAGCTGAAAAAATTCAAACTGTAAAAGATGTTATCGACTATATTGAATCACACAAATAGTCATTTACATAGAACTGAGGGAGCTTGCCTCCCAAAGTATTTTTAATCATTGGCATAGAATGGTTTGCTAATCGTTAAAAATATTATACACACATAAAAAAAATCGGAGCATTTATATGAGAAGAGTAGTTGTAACGGGTCTTGGTATGATAAATTCTGTTGGAAATGATAAAGAGAGCGCATTTAAAGCAATGTGCGCTGGAGAATGTGGGATAGATACTATCACCCTTTTTGATCCTGAAAAATATAGTGTAAAAATCGCTGGTGAAGTAAAAGATTTTGACCCAACAACTGTTATGGATGCAAAAGAGGTTAAAAAAGCAGATAGATTTATCCAGCTTGGTCTTAAAGCTGCACAAGAAGCTATTGAAGATGCTTCTCTTCCAGAAGATATCGATAAAGAAAGATTTGGTATCAGTGCTGCTAGTGGTATCGGTGGATTACCAGCGATTGAAAAAAACTCTATCATCATCGAAACAAGAGGTCCAAGAAGAATCTCTCCATTTTTTATCCCATCAGCACTTGTAAATATGCTAGGAGGTTTTGTTTCGATCGCACATGGTTTAAAAGGACCTAACCTTTCAAGTGTAACAGCTTGTGCGGCAGGAACACACGGGATCAGTGAAGCATGTAAAACTATCATGCTTGGTGGTGCGGACACTATGCTTGTTATCGCAGCTGAAAGTGCAGTAACAGGTGCAGGAATCGGTGGTTTTGCTGCGATGAAAGCACTTTCAACAAGAAATGATGATCCAAAACATGCATCACGTCCTTTTGATGCTGGTCGTGATGGATTTGTTATGGGTGAAGGTGCTGGAGCATTAGTTCTTGAAGAATATGAAAGTGCCGTGAAAAGAGGCGCGCATATCTACGCTGAGATCATAGGTTTTGGTGAAAGTGGTGATGCAAGCCATATCACTTCTCCAAGTTTAGATGGTCCAGCTCGCGCTATGAAAGCAGCACTTGCTATGGCAGGTAATCCTAAAGTTGATTATGTTAATGCTCATGGAACTTCTACTCCTGCAAACGATAAAAATGAAACAGCAGCTATTAAAGAAGCTTTTGGTGGAAAAGAGAATGCTCCATTAGTTAGTTCTATAAAAGGTCAGATAGGACACTGCTTAGGAGCTGCTGGTGGTATAGAAGCAGTTACTACGCTTATGGCTATGAGAGATGGTATCATCCCTCCAACGATCAATTATGAAACACCTGATGAGAACTGTGATCTTGATTATGTACCAAATGAAGCAAGAAAAGCTGATATCAATGTTGCTATGAGCAACTCATTTGGTTTTGGTGGAACAAACGGTGTTGTAATATTTAAAAAAATCAATTCATAGGGATCTGTTTTGGCTACTTATCTTGACTTTGAAAACAAAATTAAAAACATCCAAGATGATATCATCGCTGCTGAGATCAGACGTGATGAGGCTGCAGTAGAAATACTTCAAAAAGAACTTGAAAAAGAAGTAGCTAAAACGTATAAGAACCTTTCTGATTACCAAAAGCTACAACTTGCTCGCCATCAAGACAGACCATATGCTCTTGACTATATCAATATGATCATGGAAGAAAAATATGAACTTCATGGTGATAGACACTTCCGTGATGATCCTGCTATATTATGTTATATAGGCTATATAGATGGTCAAAAAACCGTAGTAATAGGAGAGCAAAAAGGGCGTGGTACTAAAAATAAGATCCGCAGAAACTTTGGAATGCCTCATCCTGAAGGGTATAGAAAAGCGCTCCGTGCAGCAAAGCTGGCTGAAAAATTCAATCTTCCACTTTTAATGCTTATAGATACTCCAGGTGCATATCCTGGTCTTGGAGCTGAAGAGAGAAATCAGTCTGAAGCAATTGCAAGAAATCTTTTAGAATTAGCAGAAATCGATACACCAACTATCTCTGTTGTCATTGGTGAAGGGGGAAGTGGTGGAGCACTAGCTATTGGTGTAGCAGATAAATTAGCTATGATGCGATACTCTGTATTTAGTGTTATCTCACCAGAAGGGTGTGCTGCAATTCTATGGAATGATCCAACTAAAGTGGAAGCAGCAACCAATGCTTTAAAAATCACAAGTGATGATCTAAAAGAGTTCAATTTGATTGATGATATTATAGATGAGCCTCTCATCGGTGCTCATCGTGATAAAGAAGGTGCAGCCAAAGCACTCAAAGAATACTATTTAACACAAGTTAAACAGCTCCAAGAACTCTCAAAAGAAGAAAGAATGGATCTTCGTTATAACAAACTTACTTCAGTAGGTGCTTTTACAGAAGAAGAGAAAAAATAACCTTTACTCTTCTTCAATCTCTTTCAACGGGTCAAACTTTGGTCTTTTAAGTCTTTTTCCACTTTTAGAAAATTGTATCAACTCTTCTACCGTTTGAACTTCTTTAGGTAAAAATTCTAAACTCTTTGTAAAAAGTTTATATGTTGTTATGACATCACTCATTGCTCTGTGATGTGTTGCTTCTGGATGAAGTTCAAGATACTCGTTAAGATATTTTAAACCATATCGATAAGATTTTATCGTTCTTTCCGCTAAATCTATCGAGCATAAAGGACGATTCATTAATCCTAAAAGTCCTATTCGTTCCAAAGAACCCGATATAAACTTATAATCAAATTTAACATCATGAGCTACAAATACACTCTCTCCTAAAAAGGTTTTAAAGTCGTAAAGCACTTTTTTTAATTCAGGAGCTTTTTTTGTATCCTCAACAGAGATACCTGTAATCTCTGTAATATGAGGGTTTATATTTTCACAACATATTAAACTTTCAAAACGATCAATAATTTGTTTATTTTTTACTTTCACCGCTGCTATTTCAATTATTTGATGTTTCTCAAGCTTAGATCCATTTGTTTCTATATCAACAATGCAAAACTCTCCCTCATCGATAGGAATAAATTTTGTCTCAAAAAAATAAAGCCCATTCTTTTTGATGATATTAAGACCTTGTGAACGCCATAACTCTAAACAATACTCTACATCTTCATCACACTCTTGTTTGAGTGTATCATATGGTAAACCTGATGAGGCTAGCTTAGAGAGTGATTTTTTAGATAACGGTTTAAAGTGATTTTGCATTTTGTATAAAATCCATAACTTTTGTCGGGTCTTTCTTCCCTTTACTAAGCTCAACACCACTACTGACATCTACACCATAAAAACCGTATCGCTTTACCTCTGAAATATTTTGAGGGCTTAAACCACCTGCCAAAATGATCTTGGAACAATCCACCTCATCGAACCATTCAAGATTGAGTCTTTTTCCACTTCCTCCATAGCTTTCACAATATGCATCAACTAACCTGTATTCATCGTCATATAACGACAAATCTTCCTTTTTTGCAGCACGAACAACTTTAATAAATGGTACTTCAAGTGCATTATAGAATGCTTCATCAGCTTCAAAATGGATCTGTGCAAGAGTTGCTCTAACCTCTTTACATGTAAAGTTTATTGTCTGTGGTGATTCATTGACAAACAAAGCTACTTTTTCAACAAAAGGGGGAAGTTTTTTTATGATTGCCTTAGCTTGAGATAAAGAAACATTACGGGGAGATTTCTCATAAAATACAAATCCTAAAGCATCAGCTCCAGCATCTATAGCAACAATAGCATCTTCATATGAAGTTATCCCACAAATCTTCACTCGCAAAACTATACCTTTAGTGAATTAATAGCTTCTTTGAGTGAATCATGTTTAAACACATAACTTCCAGCTACTACTACATCTGCACCTGCATTTTTTAGTTCCATGATGTTTTTATCACTTACACCACCATCAACTTCTAAAAGGCATCCTGGATTGATTTCATCTCTTAGGGTTTTTAACACTTGAAGCTTTTTCAAAACAGAAGGGATAAAACTTTGTCCTCCAAACCCTGGATTGACACTCATCAGAAGTACCATATCAAGATCTTCTAAAAGATACTCTACTACCTCAGGTCGTGTATGGGGATTAAGCACTACACCCGCTTTAATACCGTAACTTTTTATCTTTTGGATTAAACGATGTGGATGTTTTTCCTCTTCTATATGAAAAGTAATATATTCTGGTTTAAGTGGAGCAAACAGTTCAACAAAGAAAGTATTATTTTGTACCATGAGGTGAATATCAAGTGGCTTTGTAGCTACCTTTGCTACACTATTTACAACAACAGGACCTATAGTAAGGTTTGGGACAAAATGTCCATCCATCACATCAACATGAACAAGATCACACCCTGCATCACATATTGCTTGAACATCACGTGCTAAATTACCAAAATCAGCAGATAATATACTTGGAGCTACCAACATCAAAAAACCTCTTTTTTTAATCGAATCATATCTAAATGGAACTTTTATCTTGTTAAGAAAAATGTAAAATGGTCATTATCAAATTTTAGATCTACTTGAACCCCTTTTTTCTCCCCTATCACTTCTAAAACATCATCTATATTATTATAAGTTCTTGGTAAAGTTATACTAATATTGACTTTAATATCAGAAAGTAATGTTTTAAGTTTCCCACCTACGATATTAACAAGTTCTGCTAATGAATCTAAAATAAGTTCTTCATCATTCGTTTCTTCTCCTATTAAAAGCTCACATGCTTTTTTAGCGATATTTTTTGGAAAAATTAAGACTATGATCCCATCCATATCATCATAAAAACCTATAGAACTTGCAAGAAGATCATTTTCTTTTTGTGTAAGAATGATCTTTTCAATCTTTACAGCTTCTTTGATTGCTTTAGCATTAGTCATCATCTCTAAAGTTGTGACTATTGCATCAACAAATTGTGGAAGGTGAGAAACAATCTTTTTATTGATCATTCTTTGATTCTTTTTATTTACAGCACTTGCTGCTCCTAAGTCATGCAGAAGATCCTTATTACCTAAGATATCATCCATCGATTCAAAGAAAAGTATCCCAGAGTCTTCCATCTCTTCTTTAAAGCGTTTTGGAATTTTTTCAAAAGAAAGTCCTACAAAACATATTGTTGCATTATATTCTGCTGCTGCAGATGCTAGTTTTGCAAAAAAATTAACTGCATGGACATTCATACTAACCACTTTATAAGCATCAAAAATAAATAATCGAAATCCAACATTTAAAGAGTTATTATGATATTCAATATTAAATTGACTAGCAATAGTATTATCTAAAAATTCACTTACAGTATATATAACAGCATTTGATGTTACACGTGCAGCTATTTGTTGTCCCATATCTCCAAGATAACTACTATCTATCACAACATCATAGAGCTCTTGTGCTTCACTTTTTTCTTGAAAATCTTCCAAAGTTTGTGCAACTATAGGATTATGCCCTCTATCATGTAATTCTATTGCCATTGCAGCACGCTGAGACTTATCTTCACTCCATACTAAAACCGTTTTATTTTGATTATTAAAATGATTGGAAAAAAGCTCCGCTATAGAAAGTGTCTTAAATAAAGAAAAGGTCATTTCTTTATTGTAAAATTTTTGAATCGCTTGATATTTACGATCATCATAATCACAAAAACCTACTACTGTATGTTTTTCTTGTCTTAATTTTGCAAACATCTTAACAAACTGATCTAATCCATTACGATTAAAAAAAATCACCCTTTTTAATGAAACAAGAACCATATCAACATTTAGTTTCAATGTTGCATCAATATCATCAACGCTTATTAAAGATGCAACACTATTTCCATCTAAAAAACCTTGAGGATAAAAAACACCTATACCGTTTTTGACTACTGCTCTCACTCGTTTGCTCCAATCTCTATAACTTCCATGAACTCTACATATATATCATCCACAAACTCTACTTTAAACTCTATAAAATCATTTAAACCAGCTTCAATATATTGCGGTTGAGATAGTGTATAAAATAAAAGCAGATGCATCCATTTTGCCAGATTTTCTATTTCTTGATTTTCTACTTTTTCTATTCCACTAGAAGCTCTTACAATAGCAATTATCTTTGGATCCATTTCCCATTTTTTGGCAATCATGGCACTTATATCAAAAAGAGTATAACCTGATAATCTTTTCAAAATAGTATTGAGATCTAGATCTTTTGCACTTCTAATTAACTCTACTTCTTCTTTCTTCTCATTAAAAAGTGCTTCACAAACAATAATACTAGCTGGTAGTAATGTTATAGAAGATTCTATCTCTTTATCTTTGATACTTAAATGTTCTAATATTTTGTTCCATGATAAACTCAAATGGTCTTGAAGATCATTGAAAGTTTTTTTATTTAACTTAAAAAATTTCCATTCATCTGGAGAAAGAATATTTAAAAGATAGTTATATACCACTTGTTGGCTTTGAGAAAGACCAAGAATCCCAAATATCTGTCCTGTATCTTTTACTTCTGTACGAAAACCATAGATTGGTTTATTTACCAACTCTTTTAAATATGCACTAAATGCCAGATCTTCTTTTGCTTCTTTCGCAGCTTTAATAAGATCTCCTTGATTGATCGCTTGTATTGTTTTTTGAACAGCTTTTGGAGCAGGAGGAATTTTTTGTATATATTTCTCTATATCTTCTTTTGTAATCACAGCTACCTCCATAATATCTATTCAGCTTTAAGTAAGTTTATTATATCTATGTTGATATAAAATAGAGATAAAAACAACTTTTTTCATACTCTTTTAAAATCTTAAGGCAATCTTTTGCTTTAAGTTGGTATAATTCGCAACTTTTATATCAATCTGCATTGATTGAAAACTTATATTTTAAGGAAGCTAAGATGGCAAGAAGATGTGCTATAAGCGGAAAAGGTCCGATGAGCGGAAACAATGTTTCTCACGCAAAAAACAGAACAAAACGTCGTTTTTTACCAAATTTAAGAACAGTTCGTATAACTCTTGAAGATGGTACAACTAAAAAGATAAAAATCTCTGCAAAAGAGCTTCGCACACTGAAAAAGAACGCGTAAGTTCTGGATATGTAGATGAATCTCATCCAGAAGATTCGAAACTTTCTTCATTGGGAGGTTACTCCCAAACCTGATCCTAAAATACTTCCACCAATATATCCCCATTTAAAAGCATTTCGTTTACCTTTAATATTAACAGTAATAATTATGCTAATTGGTACTATAGGATATATCGCTATAGACCATATGTCTTTAATGGATGCTATCTATCAAACAGGGATAACATTTACAACTGTTGGTTTTGGAGAGATCGCCCCTATTTCACAATTTGGCCGTATTTTTACCATTACACTTATCATTACCGGTTTTGTGATCTTTTCTTTGGCAACTGGTATTTTAATCAATGAAATCAATAAAGGGTATATCCTTTCTACCTTAAAGGAGCGTCGCATGCTATATAAAATAGCAAGACTCAAAAAACATTTTGTTGTCTGTTACCACAACGATTATACACTTGAAGTTACCAAAGAGTTACGAAAAAATCATATCCCTTTTGTGGTTATTGAGCCACGAAAAGAGATCGAACAATGGGCACAAGAACATAAATATCCATTTTATCTTTGTGCAGAACCACACTCAGAAGAAAGTATGCTCAAAGCTCATCTAGCGAGTGCGAAAGGGATCATTACCCTTTCAGATTCTATCTCAGACAATATTGCCCTTATCGCATCTGTAAGACTTTTTGAAAAAGAACACTTTGTTCCAAGACCTTACTATATTATCTCTTCAGCAGAAAATATCAGTGATGTTGAAAAACTCAAAAAACTAGGAGCCGATACCGTTGTCAGTCCTACAAAACTAACTGCCCAACGAGTCAGTGCTGTTGCTGCACGTCCAGACATGCAAGATCTTTTAGAAAAATTTCTTTATAAAAGCTCCACTCCACTGACAATGGAAGAGATATTTATCCCAAAATACAGCTGGGCTGTTCTAAAAAAACTAAAAGAAACCCATCTAAGAGAAATAACAAATACATCAGTAGTTGGTATAACAAATAAAGATGGTAAATTTATCTCTATGCCAAAAGGAGATACCTTAATTACAAGTGAATCAAAACTTTTAGTTATTGGAAATTTCCAAGGTATTAAAATGGCAAGAGAATTATTTAAAAAACGGATCAAACCAAAAGAACTAAAATATATCTAAAAGGCTTCATATGTATAAAATAGAAAAACAAGAAACTGGTGTAGCTACTGCAAAAGGCTTTTTTTGTGATGGTGTTAGTGCTGGTTTAAAACCAAATAATGGATTAGATATTGCCTTTATCTATAGTGATACTGAATGTGATATCGCTTCAAAGTTCACAACCAACAAAATGCAAGCAGCACCAATTAAACATTTTTTACAAAAAGGGAATTTTCGAACAAACTTCATTTTGGTCAACTCTAAAAATGCCAATGCAATGACTGGTAAAAAAGGGATAGAGGATATAGAAGAGATCCTTTCTCATCTCCAAACAAAATTCAAAGAGATCAAAAATCCGGTTATGAGTTCTACTGGTGTTATAGGGGTAAGAATCCCCAAAGAAAAGATCATGCAAAGTTTTGAAAAATTTGATCTCACTTCTCAAAAACCAAACAATGCAGCAAAAGCAATCATGACTACAGATACCTTTTCTAAAGAATATGCTTATACTATAACTTTAGAAAATGGTGAAAGTTTTTCTATTGGTGCTATGGCAAAAGGTGCAGGGATGATCAACCCAGCAATGGCAACAATGCTTTGTTTTATAACAACAGATGCAGACATCCCAAAAGAAGATATGCAAGAACTTCTTGATGAGATCACACCACTTACATTTAATGCAGCTAGTGTTGATGGAGACACATCAACAAACGATACTGTAATGCTTCTAGCAAATAAAAAAAGTGGTTCTTACGATAAAGAGGCCTTTAAAGAAGCTTTACATAATATCATGCTCAACCTCGCGAAAATGATGGTAAAAGATGGTGAAGGTGCAACAAAACTCGTTACCTTTAGAGTCACTGGTGCTAAAAATGATCAAGAAGCACAAAAAGCTGCCAAAGCATTGACAAATTCACTTTTAGTAAAGACTGCTTTATATGGAGAAGACCCAAACTGGGGGCGTATCGCTTCTACTATAGGAGCTTCAGGGATAGAGAGCTATGAAGAAAAGCTTACTATCTCTTTTGATGATATTTGTGTCTATGAGAAAGGAAAGATTTACTTCGATACCGAAAATGAGGCAAAAGCAGCAAAAGTGATGCAAAAAGATGAATTTTGCATACACTGTGATATTGGTATTGGAGATGGAAACTTTACAGCATACGGATGTGATTTAGGGCATGAGTATGTAAAAATCAATGCTGATTATAGGACATAGAATTATTTTCCTATAACTGGCATCGACTCTAATTCTTTGACATGAGAAGGAGTTGTATCATTTGAAGTTGCATTTGTTGAGTCAATCAATTCTTGCAAATATCTTTTCTTCGTTTGTTGTTCTTCCTCTTTTTTAGATTCCAATAACACTTTCTTATTTTCTTGAACAATATTTCGCTTTTGCCACTGATCGACACTCTCTTGTAACATACCTACTTTTTCTTTTTTTGCACTTGATTTTGTAACATTGTTCAAAATATCGTTTTGAGTTGCTGATGGATTTCGAACCTCTTGACATCCAAAAAACAGTACTACTAGTGGAATTAATGATAATCTTTTCATGAAGAAATTATAGCTAAACTCTTAGCTTATCTTTACTTTAAATATTTTTTAAAAAAACAATGTTTCTTTTTGTAACAAAGAAATAGCAAGTTTTTTTAAAAAAAATTTAATATTAAAAAGACAAAAAAAGGATTTAGAAGCTATTTTGTTTCATTTTTTCTCATTTTTATTTAAAACATAAGTATAAAAATTTCAAATAGAAGTTCAAGATATTTTTCTTAAGAAAAAATAGCAAAAAGTTTATTGAAAAAATGAAGTGCTTTATGCTATAATGCTGGCGAGTATTAAGTTTAAATTTATATTTGAACTTAAAAACTAAACAAGGAGAATATATGAAATTAACAAAAATGAGTTTGGTAGCAGCGCTACTTGTAACTTCAAGTGCATTTGCAATCGACAACGTAAAAGTAAGCGGTGATGCTAATATTTATTATAGTACATGGGATAGCAAAGCAGGATATGCTGGTATAACAGATGACAGTACACTTTTTAACAAAGACAACTCTGCAGCAGACGCTTCAGTAAACCTCAACATTACAGCTGATCTAGTAAAAAATGATATCGCTACTGTAAGTGCAGGAGCTAGCTATACTTTCATTACTACTTTAGGTTTAGAAAATAACTTCGTTAGTAATGTATGGGGTGGTTCACATACTGCTGATTTAAAAACTGGTGCTAACTATGGTGATGTACTTGGTGGTGCAAAAGTTAACAATGCTAACTGGGCTCCAGAAGCATGGGTTGCAGTATCACTTAACCAAGTATCAAAATCAACTTTAAAACTTGGTAGAATGGAACTTGACACTCCATTAGCATTTACTGAAAAATGGTCTATCGAAAAAAATACTTTCGAAGCTGCTGTACTTATCAACCAAGACATTCCAGATACTACAATCGTTGGTGCTTATGTAGGTAATGGTAACGGTAACGAAACTTTTGGTCAAGATGAAACAAGTGCTGTTCAACAACTTGGACTTGCAACTGGTGCTATTGTTAACGCAAAAGGTAAATTTACTACATTTGCAACTGATGGTGCATATGCTGCAGGAATTATCAATAACTCTTTCAAACCACTTACAATCCAAGCATGGTACTATGACCTAACTCATCTTGCAACTGCATACTGGTTACAAGCTGATCTTAAATGTCAATTAGTTCCAGGACTTATCGCAGGTGCTCAATACACTTCTATAGATGTTGATGGTACTGATGATGCAAGTGGAACATATGCTGTAATGGCTGGTTATGATGTTAAAGATGTTGTAACTGTAAAAGCTGCATATTCTCAAACTGATGATAAAGGTGTTTTACACGGTGCAAATACTGCAACAAGTACTGGTGCATCTAAACTTTATACTGAAGCATGGTGGAACTATGGTTATGTAACAAGACTTGATACTTCTGCTGTTACTGTTTCTGTTGAATCTCCAGTAAACGGTCTTGTAGATATCGCTGCTTACTATACTGCTGTTGATGTTGCTGCTGAAGATCAAGATCTTACTGAAGTAACACTTACTGCAAGTAAATCTTTTGGACCACTTGATGCTACATTAGCATATATCTTCACAGATGCTGAAGATCAAAATGAAGGTGATTCTTACAACACTGTTCAAGCATATATCACTCTTAACTTCTAAGAAACTATCAAACTCATAATCCACCCTTTTGTGGTGGATTATTTTTTTCTATCTTTCTATCTTTTTATCTTTTTGTGAACGGATTTATTTTTAATAGTATCAAATCTGCAATTACATTTCCAACTAATGTAAGAAATGCTCCAATAATAAGTATACCCATAATCACTGGATAATCACGGCTCAATGCACTGCTATAAAAAAGCTGTCCCATTCCATCTATACCAAAGATAGCTTCAAGTATAACACTTCCACCTATAAGTCCAGGAAGGGAAAGCCCAAGTAAAGTCACAATAGGAGGTAAAAGATTTGGGATAATAAAATCCTTTAATATCTTTTTATTGGAAAGATTTCTAGCCTTTGCAAAGAAATAATAATCACTCTTTAGTATCTCAAGTGTTAAAGAGCGTATATACATTGTCATACTCCCTATACTAACAAATATCATTACAAATACAGGTAAGACAATATGCCAAAGCATATCAATATAATAAGCTATACCTTCTTTAACTTCCAATGAGTGTAATCCAGAAATAGGAAACCATCCTAATTCCAATGAGAATAAGATAATTAATAAAAGTGCCAAATAGAAGCTTGGCATTGAAAAGGAGATTAAAGAAAATTGACGGATCAAAAGATCAAGTTTTCTATCACTATGAAAAGCTGCTTTGATACCAAGATAAATAGAAATTATAAAAACAACTACTAATGTGATAATGTTCATTGTAAGGGTAATCCCTATCCTTTTTGAAATCTCTTCTATCACAGGTATTCCACTTACAAAAGAGACACCAAAATTAAAAAGTAAAAGATTTTTTATCCAGTCTGTATATTGAGTCAATAACGGTTTATCAAGACCGTATATCTCTTTTAAAGCTTCTACTGCTTCTTTTGTCATATTTGGATTAAGTTCACCACCACTTAAAAAACTATTAGGTGCTAAATGTACCGCAATAAAAGAGATAAGAGAGATTAAAAAAAGCATCAAAACTACATAAAGTAGTTTTTTTAATGCTATTTGTATCATATTAGTCCATATCGAATTTTATAATAAAACTTACATACCCCTCAGCTATATAATCAAGAGTATATTTAATAGCTCCTGTATCATTTGAAGCATCAGTATCCATTATTCTTGCCCCTACTTCAAGATCATATTTTGGACTCATATGAAAATTAAATCCAAGCTGACCACCATAATAAAATCCATCTATTTTACGATTCCATGTTTCATTATCTGCTTGAAATTTACTAAAAAGATATCCACCATTAGCACCAATATAAAAATTTGCAACTTTAGAAAAATTAAATTTATAATCTATCTCCGCCCCTAAAGTTACAAAATAGTCATAATCACTTCCAATAAAAAAGTTTCTAGCACTTAAAAACACACGAAAATCATCACCTTCTGCACCAATCTTAAGACCTAAATGACCAGAATCATATGATTCTGTAGCATCAATACCATTAATAGGAAATATTGCATTATAATTATTATCTACATTAAATGTACTATAACCACCCTCAAAACCTATTAGTGATTTTGTATTAAAAGTAAAGTCATCATTTGCACTCACACTAGTAGCGCTAACAGCTAATAATGCTACTAACGAGATATTTTCCAAAAGTTTCTTTAAACGCATCTTTATTCTCCAATGTAAATATAGTAGTTGATTATAACTAAATTATTTTAAATTTTGACTGATACTTCGTGCACATTTTACTCCACTGCTAAATGCCCACTGAAAATTATACCCTCCAAGCTCACCTACTACATCAACAGCTTCCCCTATAAAATATAAAGAAGGAATTTTTCTTACCTCAAAATCATCTTGAAGTTCTTTGATATCCACTCCGCCAAGACTCACTTCCGCTTTTGAAAAACCAAAGTTCCCTGCTGGAGCAAATCTATAACGATGGATAAGTGTTAATGTTTCTTTCTCCTCTTGCGTTAATTTCGATACTGATTTATCTTCAAGATGAAGATGAGCTAAAAACTCTTTTACAAACCTTTTTGGCAAAGGTAAAACAGAACTTAGTTGTTTTTTTCCACCTTTTTTTAATAAAGAAAAAAGATTTTCATAAGGTAAAAAATCAACTTCTATTAAACCTTTTTTCCAGTAAAGTGAACTATTAAGAACTGAGGGACCGCTAATCCCTTTATGGGCAAAAAGCAATGAACCTTTTATCGTTTTATCTTCAACTTTGATAGCTACATCTATACTGATACCACTAAGATTTTTCATCCAAAACTGCTCCTTTTGTACAGTTAATCCCACTAAAGCCGGTTTAAAAGAGGTATAGGAGATATCAAGATCTGAAGCGATCTTCAGTGCTATATCACTTGCTCCAAGGGATGGAAAACTTGCCCCACCACTTGCAACTATCACTTTATCACTTTGAAATTTTGCTTTATCTGTTTGGATCAGAAAACCGTTTTCATTTTTTATCACGGTTTTGACTTTATGACTCAAGGCAAACTTGCACCAAGAGGTGTTCTTTTTCAAAATATCAATAATCTCTTGTGAAGAGTTTTTACAAAAATAAAACTGCTTTTTACGAAGAACTAAAGGGAGATTTTGTTTTTGTAGATACGCAACAAGTGCTTTATTGTCAAACTCTTTAAGTGTTTGTGAGATAAATTTTTCATCTCCTACATAATTTTTAGAGTTTACATGTAAATTGGTTATATTACATTTTCCCCCGCCACTTATCTTAATCTTTTGGGCTATTTTTGGATTTGCATCTATAAATAAAACATTTAATGATCTTCTTAAGAAAGAAGCACACATCAATCCACTTGCCCCGGCACCAATTATAATAATATCATATCTATTCATAAAGGAATTATACTGTATAATTAGGTAAAAAAAGTGATAGAACATGGCCAATAAACTACATATAGTCTCTTTAGGATGTACAAAAAACCTTGTTGATACAGAAGTAATGATGGGGAAATTACAAAACTTCACACTCACTGATGAAGCTGAAGATGCAGATGTTATCATCGTGAATACTTGCGGTTTTATCGAAGCAGCAAAAGAGGAATCCATCAACACAGTTTTAACACTTCATAACAACAGAAAAAAAGATTCATTACTTGTTATGGCAGGTTGTTTAAGCGAAAGATATAAAGAAGAGCTCTCTAAGGCGATGCCTGAAGTTGATATCTTTACCGGTGTAGGTGATTATGACAAGATCGATATTTTATTACAAGAAAAAAGAAGTAGTTTCAGTGATGAAGTATTTTTGATAGATGGACAAGAAAGAATAGTCACTGGTTCAAGCTACCACGCTTATATCAAACTCAGCGAAGGATGTAATCAAACATGTAGTTTTTGTGCTATCCCATCTTTCAAGGGAAGGCTCCACTCTCGTGACCTTGATTCTATTGCCAAAGAAGTAGAAGCACTTGTAGAAAAAGGGTATTATGATTTTAGTTTCGTTTCCCAAGACAGTTCATCTTATCTTCGCGATCAAGGGATCAGAGATGGACTTTCTCTTCTTATCCAGCGTATAGAACTTATAGAAGGAGTTAAAAGTGCTCGTATCTTATACCTCTACCCTTCAACAACAACTAAAGAGCTTATAGATAATATCGCAAAAAGCAAACTCTTTCATAACTATTTTGATATCCCTATCCAACATATCAACGATGATATGCTTCGTATGATGAAACGGGGATTTGGGAAGGAAAAAACAATAGAGCTTTTAGAATATATGAAAACAAAAAAAGATGCTTTTATCAGAACAAGTTTTATTGTTGGGCATCCACGAGAAACAAAAGAGATGTTTGAAGAGATGTGTGATTTTGCCAAAAAGTTTGGTTTTGATCGTATCAATGTGTTTGCCTACTCTGATGAGGAAGGAACTGATGCATATGAAGTAAATGAAAAGATCGATGAGCATATTATCCAACAAAGAGCAGATATCCTTGGTGAAATAGCTAAAGAAGCGATGGAACATTCCCTTCAAAAAGAGGTAGGAAAAGAGATAGATATCGTTATAGATGGTGAGTCCCAAGAGCATGAAGCATTTTTAAGTGCAAAAAAACTTTCATGGGCACCAGAGATAGATGGAGAGATCCTTATAAATGATAAAACTACAGAAGATGAGTTGGAGTTTGGCATCATCTACAAAGCCAAAGTGACCGAAAAAGTAGGAAACTTTCTTACAGCAACAGTACTGAACTAAAAGTTTACATGTAAATGCTCGATCTAGATATTATCTCCTTTCTCCAAGGTCAAAAAAATCTTCTGGCATTTTCTGCCGGAGTAGATAGTAGTGCTTTGTTTTTTTTACTTCAAGAACATCATATCCCTTTTGATATTGCTATTGTTGATTATCAACTTAGAGAACAAAGCAAAAAAGAGGTTCTCTATGCCAAAGAGTTAGCAGAAAAATACAATAAAAAGTGTTTTATCCATACAGCACAACGTATCAATACAAACTTTGAAGCAAATGCACGCAAGATCCGTTACGATTTTTTCGAAGAGATTATCAAACAACACCACTATACAACACTTCTTACAGCACACCATCTTGGTGACAAGTTAGAATGGTTCTTGATGCAGTTTACAAAAGGAGCTGGAACTGTTGAACTTAGCGGTATGCAAAAAGTTCAAAAAAAAGAACACTATACACTTATTCGTCCCCTTTTAGACTATACAAAAGAGGAGCTTTTAGAGTATTTACATGTAAATAATATTACTTACTTTATCGATGAAACAAACTTCTCACAACAATACACAAGAAACCGCTTTCGACACCAATTTAGTGAAAAACTTCTCAAAGAGTATAAGGACGGGATAAAAAGAAGTTTTCACTATTTAGAAGAAGATGCTCAACTTCTACAAAAAGAGGTCCCTTTTTCTACATTAGGAGAAATGTGCTATTTTTCAAGTTCATCTTCAAGAGCAGATCTTCTTAACATAGACAAATATCTCAAACAAAATGGTTATCTACTCAGTAAAAATGAAAAAGAAGTTTTAAAAAAAAGAGAAAATACGATAGTGGGGAGAAGATATCTCATCGTTTTTTATTATAACTGGATCATTATCACCCCATATGAGAACAGCTCAACTCCTATGGATAAAAAATTTAAAGAAACATGTAGAAAACTTCATATCGAACCAAAATTACGACCATTTCTTTATAAATACAAAGAAGCATTAGAGCGTATCAAAACTCTAAAGCTAAAAGCATAACCCCCACTCTTCCAAATATCTCTTTATATACTTCGCACTCTTTTTTTTCTTTTTGGACAAATCCAAGCTTTTCATAAAATAGAAGTGACTCCAATGAACCTATCTCCACTATCGTTTGAGCGACTCGATATCCCTTTAATCGTGCATCTAAAAGTGATTTTTGCATCAACTGCTTAAGGATTCCAACATCGATATACCCTTCAACCTCTTCTAAAAAGTCAAACATCAATGTCCGTTTATTGATATCAAATTCACATACACCTAATGTCTCAAGTCTTTGAAGTACATCTTCATCACAACCTATCTCTTTTAAAGCATTCACAAATTTATCATTTGTTGCAACGCGTGGTTCATAACTGCAAAGTGTTCCAACAGCTTCACCTTCCACTTGAGCTATAAGGAAGTTTTTATAATGGCAATAACATTGATTTGGATTTAAAATAAGTTGTTGTAGTTTCTCAATGATAAGAGCATCATCTGAAGTATCAAACAAATAGTCAAAGAGTCCTATCTTTTTATCAGCTCTTGAGCTTTGCAAGATCATCTTTGCCAAAAACTCTACATCGTTCTCTTTTGCCTTTTCTACTTTAACAGCCATGATAATATCACTTTTTATGGTTTTGTATAACCCAATATTACCATAACTTTAAGTAAAAAATATCTTAAAGAGGAAAAAATTTAAAAATTATTCCTCTTCTTTGAACATTCTCTCTTTTGCTTCTATACCAAGCAGGGATAAGCCGGTTTTTAAGCTAAGTGCTACCATACTTAACACTTTAAGATATTTCAGTTCATTTTCATCACCGATCACTTTTTTATCATAATAAAACTTATGAAGTGATGCAGCAAGTGTTTTTAGATACTCTGGTAGTTTTTGTACACCTCGTGAAGCAAAAGCATCTTCTATCACTTCAGGAAGTAACAGCGCATCAAAAAGTAGGTCATATGCAGCTTCGTCAATACCGCTTAGATCAACACTATCTATCTCTTGTTGATCTTTACCACTTTTAGCTAAAAGTGTTTTGATACGAGCATGAGCATATTGGATGTAGTATATAGGGTTTGAACTATCTTGCTTTTTAAGCTCTTCTACATCAAATTCTAAAGAAATATCACTTCTTTTGGATGCAAAGATATAGCGAAGTGCATCACTTCCTATCTCTTTTGTTATATCGCTCATTAGGATGACATTACCAGCACGCTTACTCATTTTATACGGCTGTCCATCTTTTAATAAACTGACCATCTGAGAAAGAAGTACTTCAAGTTTTGAACTATCATATCCTAAGAACTCTATAGCTGCTTTTACACGCGCTATATATCCATGGTGATCCGCTCCCCAGATATTGATATAGTGATCATATCCACGCTCAAACTTTTGGTTGTGATAGATGATATCACCTGCAAGATAAGTTGGTCGTCCATCTTCACGCACAACTACACGATCGGCGTCATCCCCTTTTTGACTTGATGCAATATAGAGTTTTCCATCTTTTTCATAGATCCCATTACCCATCTTTTGCATCACTCGCTCCCACTGATCATACAGTGAAGCTTCACTTACAAAAGTATCAAAATGGATGTTGATATCTGCAAGATCTTTAACGATGATCTGCATTACCTTATCTTTTGCCCAAAGTGCAAGCTCTTTTTGGCGAGATTCGTCTTTAAAGACTTCTTCCCCAAAAAGCTCTTTTGCTTCATATGCCAACTCTGTAAGGTACTCCCCTCTATAGTAACTCTCAGGGTATTCTACCTCTTCTTTTAAGATCGTTGCACGCCCTTCAAGCTGGATAGAAAGGCCTAAAAGGTCTATCTGATTTCCTGCATCATTAACATAGTACTCTGCAGTTATATCATATCCAAGATGGCGACCAAGACGAAGAAGTGTATCTCCATATACTGCACCTCTAGCATGACCGATATGCAATGGACCTGTTGGATTTGCACTGACAAACTCTAAAAGGATCTTGCCAGAGTGTTCCCCTCTTGCAAACTGATCAGGATTAGATAATGCCCATGAAGCATAATCATTTAAAAACTTTTCACTTAAACGGAAGTTTAAATATCCCTTTACAGCCTCAACTTCACTAAACATCTCACTTTCACCAAAACTAGAAGCTAGTTCATCAGCAATGATCATAGGGGATTTACGAAGTTCTTTTGCAAGTGAAAAAGCTATCGGTGTAGAGAAGTGCCCAAAAGAGCGGTCTTTAGGTTTTTCTAAGACCACATCTCTTTCAAATCTTTCTTGTAAATGTTGTAATACTTTTTGTTTCAAGGCTTATGCTTGTGTAGTAGATTTTGGAGCTTCTTGTGATGATTTTTCACTTGCTTCAACTTTTGGAGTATCTGCTTGAGCTACTTCATCAGATGTATCTTTCATCTCTTCTTTGAAATTTTTGATCCCTTTACCGATCCCTTTTGCAAGATCTGGTATCTTTTTTGCACCAAAAAGTAGTACGATAATTCCAAATATAAGTAAAAGTTCTGTTCCTGAAGGCATTCCCATCTTTGTATCCTTTAAAAAATTTAATGATAGTATATCTATCTATTGCTGTAAGTTTGTTAAATTTATATCATATTTTTCTAAACACTTTCCCATTTTTGTACAAAATCATTTATCTCTTCTGTTGGAAGTTTCATTCTTGCTACTTTAGCGATCAACTTTAACTGCTGCGCTGCTTCGTCTAGATCATCATTAATAAGTAAGTAATCATACTCACTCACACGTTGGATCTCTCTTTTGGCATTTTCTATACGGTTTTTTATCACCTCTTCACTATCAGTTCCTCTACTACGCAATCTTCTTTCGAGTTCAGATAAACTTGGAGGTGTTATAAAAACTGATGTAGTGATATCTCCCAAACGGTTATTAACAGATACATTTCCTTGAACATCTATATCAAAAATAACAAGCTTCCCTTCTGAAAGTGCTTTTTTTACAGGCTTTAAAGATGTCCCATAATAGTTTCCATGAACCAAAGCATATTCTAAAAATTCATCTGCTTCTATCCCTTTTTGAAATTCCTCTTTGGAAACAAAATGGTAATGTACACCATCCTCTTCCCCTTCCCTTTTAGGTCTTGTTGTAGTTGATATAGAAAAATAACAATCCCCTATATCATCTATGATCTTATTTATCAAAGAACTTTTTCCTGCCCCACTTGGACCTGACAATACTAAAACCGCACTTCTTTTTGCTATCACTATTCATCACCTATTGTTATATTTATCGTTATTTTTTTACCTTCTAACGAAGCTGCAATTTCATTATCATTTAAGACTTCAAGAAGTTTTTTAAGTGTTTCGATATTTCCTGTATGTGTCGTTGCTACTTCTACAGATTCTTCTACTTTTGATGCTTCCTCTTTGACTTCTTCCTCATTCTCTTGAGTACTACTCTCTTCAGAGAAATCATCTATCTCTTCTTCAGTATCTGAAGCAACAATATCCTCTTCACTTACCTCTTCACCAATAGCTTCTTTGATCGCTTTGACATCAAGATTTGCCAGTTCATCATCTATATCTAGTTCAGCATTTAGCTCTTCTTCAGTGAGAGTTGCCTCTGCCGAAGCGATCTCTGACGATATATCTATATCTTCACTCGTTAGAGCTTCTTCAATATCCTCTTCCATATCAGAATTATCATCAATATCAGGTTCCACACTTTCTTCTAACCCTTCTATAGATTCAATTTCATCTAAATTTAAATCATTCTCTAAAAGATCTTCTCCATCAAGCTCGCTTTCATCTTCATTTTGATCTAATACCTCGTCCTCAAAAAGATTATCAGATAGATTTTCGTCTTCAAAAGTATCATCTGAACTATCTTCTAAATCTTGCTCTAGATCCAACTGCTCATCTAAATCTTCTTCATTCTCATCTTGAATATTTTCTATATCATTTAGATCGATATCTAAATCAAGATCTTCTCCCTTCTCATCACTATCAGTTAATTCTTCTACAGATTCAACTTCCTCTATATCATCAAGTTGATTTTCAACTATTTCTTTCTCTTCATCTATATCGCCATTCTCAATCGATTCATCAAGTTCATTTAACTCTAAATCATCATCCAAATCTAATAAATCTTCATCTCCTATCTCTTCAAGAGGAGCTTCATCTGTTTCTTCATCATCAATAAATGACAAAGAATCATCTTCACTTATTTCATTTTCATCAATCTGTATCTCTTCATTATTAACAAGATCATCAACAGAAACCTCTGGTGTATTTTCCTCATTTAGATCAAATTCATTTTCAAGATCAAGAAGCTCATCTTCTTCTGAAGTTATATTGTCTTCATCATCTAAAAGATCTTGAACCTCTTTTAAATCTTCTTCATCTAAAACCCCACCATCACTTTCGAAAGAATCCTCATCAATGGTTATTTGTTCACTATCATTAGAATCTTCTAGCATATCATCAAGATCCATATCTAAATCAAGTTCTTCTCCCTTATCACCACTATCACTTAATTCTTCTACAGATTCAAGTTCCTCTATATTATCAAGTTTAAAATCATCCTTAAGAGTTTCTTCAAACGAATCAATATCATCTAATCCTTGTTCTTCTAATTCATCATTTTGATCTAATGAATTTTCTATCATTATAAGAAGTTCTACCATATCTGTAGGTAAAAATGGTTTGGTTATAACATATTTAAAAGTATTTGGTGCTTCAGTATTTTTCGAACGGATAAAAAGTGTTTTTTTATATGTAATTTTTGAAGTAAGACCTTCCATGAGCTCTTGAGAATATATTTGATCATCAATTATAAGAAGATCATATGCTCCTTCATTTATTTCATCGATATTTTCAGCAAAATCTATTTCACTTGAAACTTTATGAGCACTCATTGTCACTAATTTGATCACTACAGAATTACTTGATAAAAGCAATAATTTCACTTTCTATCCTTTTTATTATGGAATGAACCATAACGTTTTTTAAGTTTAAAAAAAACCTATTCTCTTATTGTATCAAAAAAATTGTTCTAAAATATTAAATGAAGTTTGGATTTCTCCTTTAAAAACCAGCATGATCGCTGAAAGTATTGCTATTAATATTGCAAATGAAACCATTATTTTTATAGGAAAACCAATTACTAATATATTGAACTGTGGCATTGACTTCATAAGCATTCCAAAAATCACATCAGAAAGAAGTGAAAGCGCAATAATGGGAAAAGAGATCATTAAACCAACTAAAAACATATTCGCTGCTGCATTTATAATATTACTTACCATATGTTTTGTTAATAGGAATCCTCCTAATGGAACTACTGATAAAGAATGACTAATATAAAGAATTAGCCAATGATGTAGATTTAAAGAAAAAAGTACCATTAATGCTATCAATGATAAAAATTGAGAAACAATAGGCATCGAAACACCATTTTGAGGATCTATTGCAGTTGCCATAGAAAACCCCATAACAAAACTAATGATCCCCCCTGCAAAGGTAATCACATTATATGCAAGTTGTAACATTATTCCTATAGCCAATCCAAATAAGATCTCACCTAATATACCAATTATAAGTGAAAGAATATTGATCTCTATTTGTAAAGGGGGAGCAGAAGAATAAAAAACAACACTAAAAAAAAATGCCATCATTGCTTTAATTGTCATTGGTATAGTTGTATGAGAAAAAATAGGTGCAGCCATAAATAAAGCACTAAAACGAAAAAATAAAAGAATAAAAGCTATTACACCTCCACTTTGTAAAAAAGAAACAAACTCTAACACTTATACAACCTGAAATAACTTCTTATCTTCTAATTTATATACTTTATCACATTTGTGTGCGAGTTCTTCATCATGTGTCACAAGCACCATACCTGCATGATGCTTTTTGATATATTCAAAAAAAAGCTCCATTACAGTTGTTGCTGTTTGCTTATCAAGATTTCCTGTTGGTTCATCTGCAAATATAATACGTGGTTTCTTTGTTAAAACCCGTGCAATTGAAACACGTTGTTGTTGTCCACCTGACAATTCTGTAACTTTTTGTTCCATACATTCATTAATATCTAACTTTTCTAAAAGTTCATTATCAATTTTTTCTTGAGAAAGTATTGAAGCAACTTCAAGATTTTCGTATGCACTAAAACCTTTAAATAGATAGTGAGACTGAAAGACGATTCCTAGATCTTTTCTTTTTATATCAACAAGTTCTTTCTTTTTCATATGAATGATTTCTTTTTCAAAAAGATTTACTGTTCCACTATGAGGTTTTAATAACGTAGCACAAATATTTAATAAAGTAGATTTACCACTTCCACTTTTTCCAATAATTGCAATAGATGTAGATTCTTCTAAATAAAACGAAACATCTTCGAAAAGTTTATAATCAAAATGATGTTCAATATTGTTCACTTCTAATAATTTCATAACAAAATTATAATCTATTATCGATTAATAATCATATTTAAAAAAAGATATAAAGTAAGAAGAGAAAAAGGTTTATAGGTGGAGCGGGTGAAGGGACTCGAACCCTCGACAACCTGCTTGGAAGGCAGGAGCTCTAGCCAACTGAGCTACACCCGCATAAATGTTTTGAAATTATACTCTGAGTTAGTAAACAAAAATAACAAAGGGATAATTCCCTTTGTTAAAAAAGGATTTATCCCATTTGTGCTGCAACTTCAGCAGCGAAATCATCTTCTTTTTTCTCTATACCTTCACCAACTTCGATTCTAATGAACTCTACAAGCTCAACTTGACCACCAAGTTTTTTTGCTTCTTCTTCTATAGCTTCAGCTACTGAAAGTTTATCGTTCATTACATATTGTTGATTTAGAAGTGCTTGCTCTTGATCAAGTGTTGTATTATCAAGGATATATCTTGCGATTTTCCCTGGAACAATCTTATCAAGAATCTTTTCAGGTTTCCCCTCAGCAATAAGCTCTTCTTTGATTCTTTGCTCAGCTGCAGCTAAAACTTCATCAGTAAGTTGCATTTTTGAAACGAACTCAGGAACATTGATAAGTGGCTTACCAAGTCTTTCTCTCTCTTCGTTTTCTTTTTTGATTGCTTCGATTCTACCTTTTGTTTCACTCTCAACGAACTCTGGATCAAAGTCAGTATAAGAAAGAACTTTTGGCTTCATAGCACTTGCATGCATAGCGATATTTTTCAAAAATGGTACTACTTTTTCAGCAGTTTCTGCACTGTCACATTTTGCTTTAACAACAACAGCGATACGGTTATTTGAGTGGATGTAACCATTGATCGCTTCATTGTCGTTTTCAGCTTTTAAGATACCAAATCTTCTTAGCTCGATCTTCTCACCGATTTTTGCAACAGTTTCAACGAACTCTGCACCAAAGTCAGAGTTTTTTACAGCTTCAACATCTGCTGGTTCATTTTCATAGATATACTCTACAGTATCTTTTACAAGATTTTGGAACGCTTCATTTTTCGCAACGAAGTCAGTCTCAGAGTTGATCTCTACTGCAACACCTTTGTTACCTTCGATCTTAAGACCTGCAAGACCTTCAGCTGCAACACGGTCAGCTTTCTTAGCAGCTTTAGCGATTCCACGCTCTTTTAGCCACTCTTTTGCTTTTTCCATATCTCCGTCATTTTCAACTAAAGCTTTTTTACAATCCATCATTGGAGCATCAGTCGCTTGTCTAAGCTCCTTTACCATTGCTGCTGTAACTGCTGCCATGATTATGCCTCCTCAGTTTTTGTTTCTTCAGTTGTTGCTTCTGCTTCGTTTGCTTCAGTGTTCTCACCAGCTAGTTCTGCTTCAGTTTCACCATCAACTCCACCTTCAGCAATCGCTTTACCTTCATTGATAGCTGCTGCCATCTCTTTACAGAAAAGTTGGATCGAACGGATAGCATCATCATTTCCAGGGATTGGGTAATCGATAAGATCTGGATCACAGTTTGTATCTAGTGGAGCTACTACTGGGATACCAAGACGTCTTGCTTCAAGAACTGCTGTGTGTTCTTTTGCTGCATCTATAACGAACATCATATCTGGTAGTGTTTTCATATCTTTGATACCACCGAAGTATGCTTCAAGTTTCTCTTTTTTTCTTGAAAGCATCAATGCTTCTTTTTTTGTAAGAAGTTCGATCTGACCGTTTTCTTCCATTTGTTTGATCGCTTCCATTTTACGGATCGATTTTTGGATAGTTTGGAAGTTTGTAAGCATACCACCTAACCATCTGTTATCTACATATGGCATACCACAAGACTCAGCTGCTTCTCTTACAGAGTTTCTAGCTTGTTTT
>Ga0256843_1000065_pt1 | contig 87551 bp, 99 predicted proteins | sample AlvinellametaG_FD_191572 | JGI IMG/M metagenome (GOLD analysis project Ga0256843, IMG submission 191572) | Pompeii worm associated microbial communities from hydrothermal vent at the East Pacific Rise, Pacific Ocean - Alvinella | ecosystem: Host-associated > Annelida > Integument > Unclassified ... | reverse complement strand
ATTTTGAAAAAGGCAGGAGCAGAGAGAGTTAGTAGAGCTGCTGCTGAATACTTAGCAGAGGCAGTTGAAGAAATCGCATTAGAGATTGCAAAAGAGGCAGTTGAATTAGCTAAGCACGCAAAAAGAAAAACAGTAAAAGTCGAAGACATAAAATTAGCTTTAAAGAAATAATTTATATCTAATAATTTATATCTATTCTCTTCTGAATTTTTTCATTCGTTAATTTATTTGTCAGCGTTTTTTAATTTTTAATTTTAAAAGTTTCATTAAAAATTTTACCTAAATTTTAATTGATTTAATCCTATTTTATTTAAATAAATCTTTGATGTTATTTTAATATCCTCTTTTAATATCTTTTTTAGTTATTGATAGTTGGGCAAGCTAAATTAAACACCCCAAAAAGTAGAAATACAAAAGTATAAAAAATAAACATAATAAAATAATGAATAAAAATGCAAAAATAAGACCTTGATTTGTATTTACGGTGAAATCAATGCACAAAGTAGTAAAAAATATAAAATATGCGGTAATAACTGTAAGTGATAGCAGATACAACCTCTTAATTAGCAGAGAAGTTGAAAATAATTTAGAAATGAAAAATAAAATAAAAAGTATAAATGATGAATCAGGATCGCTCTTAACAAGGGAATTAAATGCTGATCTCTACACAATAGTTCCAGATAATAAGGAGATGATAAAAGGTATAGTGGAGCATATAGTAGATCACTTTGACGTTGATTGTATCGTCTTAACAGGAGGAACAGGAATTTCAAAAAGAGATAACACTGTTGAAGCACTTAAAGATATAATAGAGAAAGAACTCGATGGTTTTAAAGTTATCTTCCAACAGATGAGTTATGAGGAAGTTGGATTATCTGCAATGCTATCAAGAGCAATGGCTGGGATCTATAAAGATAAGATAATATATGCCATTCCCGGCTCTGTAAATGCATGTAAAACAGCTTTGAAAATAATTAAAAAAGAAACTGGCCATATATTAGGACATTTGGGGAGATAAAATATGAAATTTTTACTAATAGCATCAAATAGAGATCCTGCAAGTAAAAATATTGCTAAATGCATAAGAGAGGAATTTGGAGTAGATGTATTTGAAGTTGAGAAAGAACTTTTATCTATAACGTCAGATGATTTAGAAAAGGCACACTACTATATATTTTTGTCAAAACACAGAAGTAAAGCAGGAAAACCTTCCTTAACCGTTCACACTCCAGGAAATTTAACAGAAAATAACGAATTCGGAGGAAATCCAAAAGAAGTATGTCCAAGCGATGCTATTTTAAACACTCTCTTACTAAAAAACATCTACAATACATACATGGAATTCCACGAACTCGGAAAAATAGGAAACTTTGACGTGTCTTTTGAAGTTGTTCATCACTCTCCAACAGATCTAAAATCACCTACGGTGTTTGTAGAAATTGGAAGCACAGAAAAAGAGTGGTGTTTAAAAGAAGCGGGAGAGATCATTGCAAAATCTGTTTTGGATACCATAGAGATGATTAAATCAAAAAATTACGATAGAAAAATTAAAGCAGTTGGATTTGGAGGAGGACATTATGCTCCAAAATTCACAAAACTTGCATTAAGTGGAGATTACTATTTTAGTTATCTTGTTCCAAAATACTGCTCAGTTGATGAAGATGTTCTAAACCAACTTTTCAAAAAAACAGATGTGGATATTGCTCTTATTGATTGGAAAGGTTGTAAAGGAGAGGATAAGAAAAGATATGTAAAATTTTTTGAAAAGGAGGGAATTAAATGGGAAAAGATTTGAGAGAATTACTTTTAGCATTTAAAAATGGAGAACTTGATGTTGATGAAATTGAGAAATTGATAAAATTAAATTATTTTGAGGAAATTGGGGCTGAATTAAAACTTGATGTGAACAGAAAATTTAGAACCGGCGTTCCAGAAGTTGTTTACGGTAGAGGAAAAAGTATAGATGAGATAATTAACTCAACGTTAAAACTTGCAGAGAGAAATGGAGTTGCTCTTGCAACAAAGATAGAAAATATCGAAAAACTTTGCGACGAAATTAGGAATATGGACCTAAAAAACTATGAGGTAAAAATTAATAAAAGAGCGAAAACATTAATAATAAAAAATAAAAACTATAAAATAGAAAAAATAGGTAAAGTAGGTATATTAACTGCCGGAACTTCCGATATTGCAGTGGCAGAAGAGGCAAAAGATACTTTGGAAGTGATGGGCGTTGAGACAATAACATCTTATGACGTTGGAGTGGCAGGGATACATCGGCTCTTTCCCGCTTTAAAAACCATGATAAAGGAGGACGTCTCCTGCGTGATAGTTGTTGCAGGAATGGAAGGAACCCTCCCCTCGGTTGTAGCTGCTATGATAGACATGCCAGTCATTGCAGTGCCAACATCAACATCTTACGGAATAAAGATCACTCCACTGTTAACAATGTTGCACTCCTGCTCCCCTGGAATTGCGGTTGTTAACATAGATAACGGATTCGGAGCAGGCGTTTTTGCTGGCTTGATTGTAAAGAGATGTTATAGATACCCGTCATTGGATAATATTAAATAATCAAATAAATAATTAAATTAAATAAGCACCAGTGGTGGATAATACAAAAAACTATAAAGCCATATATTCCAACATTACCGTGTGAAAATATAAAAACATAAAAATATAGAAGGTTGTATAATTTTGAATAATATTAGATGAGGGAACAGTTATGATAAAGGTAGTTGAAGGAGAATTAGTTGAGAAATTAAACGAAGGGCAGTTAGATGATCTCATAAACAAAATTGATATTGGTTATATACTTGTTTTAGCGAAGAAAGATGGGAAATTGTGGGAAGGATACATTTTTATCGAAAACGGAAAAATCGTTGGAGTTTATTATACCGATAACGAGATGATTGAAGAGTATGGAAACCTTGAAGGAATTGTTGAGTTGTTGAATGAAGATGATAAATCAATTGAAATTTATAAATATAATAAGGACAAGATAAATTTGATGAAGTGGTTGTATCCTGAGATCTTTACAGTAAAAATCCAAGAAGAAACAGAAAAAGAAACAGAGGAAGAAGAAAATTATTTAAATATTAAATTAGACATCCCCCTTGATAAATTAGTAGCTACAAACGTGCAAGATTTTGAAAAATATTTAGAAGATGGAAAATACATTGTCATTAACGTCTATAAAAAATCTCCTGATGGTTATGAAAATGGATATATAATATTCAAAGGAAAAGAACCAATAGGTGCTGCTTACGAATGCAATTTAGGAGTTTTACTTGGAGAGACCGCTTTAAAAAAACTGGAAAAACTTATCTCTGATGAGGACTCTGTTATTGATGTCTACGAATATAACGAAAGAAAGGCAAATATTATTTTAGAGTTATATCCTGAGATGAGATTGATTAAAGAAGAGGAAGTGAAAGAAGAGAATAAAGATCTCCAAGAAGAACAAATGCCAATAAATGAAGTTTCAAGAGAGGAATTGTTAAAAAAACTTGGAATAAAAGAACCGGATGAGGATTGGGTAGAGACGATACTGGAAGAGGTTTTTAGTCCTTCTGAGGAGGAATTGGAAGAATTAAAAGAGAAACTGTGTAAAGAGATTGTGGAGAGAATTAAGATGATGGACGGAATTGAAGATGTAAAGCCAGAGTTGAAAATAAAATGGGAAAATGGAAGATACTATTTGTTTGGAGATATTCATGTAAAAAGAAAAAGAATCTTAGGTATAATTAAAAAAGATGTTGATCCATCTGTGGTTAAGTTTGAGATTGATAAGATAATTAGAAAGCATCTCTCAAAATACACATCGAGAATTTCAATAAATGTAGATTAATTATTATTAAGTGGAACCTAATTGTTATTGATTCATTTAAACCTCACAAACAATTAAATAAAAAATTATATAAAATCAAATTATGAAAATTGTTAAATTAAAAATCTTTAATAAAAACCAAAGATGATTAAGATAGATAAAGAAAACGTGTGAAGAGGTTTAACTATGAATGCGATAATTGCCTTTCTAATCCTTTTTATACTTGGTGTAGGAATTGGAGTTGGAGCTTACTACTATAAAGAGAGAGAACAGAAAAAGACCTATAAATTGATAGAAATGGAGATTATTGAAAACTTGAAGGAGTTAAAACCCTACGTGGCTCCCGATGAAGATAAAGAGTATACAAAAGAATTTGACTTGGTTGAAATCGCATTATCTTATGATATTGAGGATATTATTGTTGTTAACGATGAGGGGCTGGTTATTGCTACAACATTAAAAGATGCTGAGGAAGTGGGAGCAACTGCCTCGGGAATATTTGAATACATAAAAAAAATGTGTGGGAATATTAAAAAGGTTGTTATATATAAAGATGATAGTTATCTCTATATCTATCCCCTAAACTTGTATGGGGAGAACTTGTATGTCATAATTGAATCAAAAATTGCACTTGACGTGGTTGAGGAAAAAGAAATAATGAAAAAGATAACCGGAGTTCTTAAGAAGTATTTCTCAGCTGTTAAGGCAATAGAGCAGGAAATTCCAGAGGAAGGAATTTTAGCTGTATGATTGAATTAAATTAATATAAAAACATATTAAAAAAATTAAAAAAGATTTTATTATATTTTGTTATTTTATATTTAAATAGGTAATACAGTTCCCTTAACAGGAACAAACGTTGGAATCTTTAATGTTTTCCAAATTGTCATAGCGAAAGATAGTGCTTGATACCTCTCCCCATGCATAACAATCGCTTTTTCTGGTTTTGGAATCTTTTTTATATATCGAACCAATGAATTATAATCCCCATGAGCAGAAAACTCAATTTTAACAACTTTACCGTTTATTGGTATTTTATTTTTAAATGGCTGGATTTCTTCTGCTCCTTCTTCTAACTCTCTACCAATAGTTCCTTCTGCCTGATAACCCGTTAATATAAGCTTGTTCTTAGGATCTTTTAGTAGTTTTAAATACTTTAAAATAGGTCCACCCTGAACCATGCCTGACGTAGAAACGATAATACACGGATCCTTATTAAAAACTAAATTATCATCAGCTTTTTTTATTTCTCCAAATGGATTTATGCCATTCTCTACCATATTCTTTATTTTTGGATTTAGCCAGTTGGTATAACTCATATAAACAGCAGTAGCGTGAATCAAAGATCCATCTGTGTAAATAGGCACTTCCGTTAAATTACCACTTCTCATATAGTTGTTTAGTATTAATAAAATTTCCTGAGCCCTGCCTATTGCAAAGACAGGAATTATAACTTTTCCTCCATTTTCTATGGTTTCAGCGATCTCATCTATTAACTGTCTTTCTAAGGTTTTTCTTGCGGGCTTTACGTCCAAAGGTGATCCATAGGTTGACTCCACTATCAAAACATCTATCTCATCAAAGTCAGTATCCGCTGAAAGTAGGGTTCTCGAAACATTTTCATTTATATCTCCGGTGTAGAGTATTTTTTTACCGTCCACTTCTAAGTATATGGATGCACTTCCTAAAATATGTCCAGCATTATAAAATTTAAATTTAATATTATCATTTATACTTCTCTCCTCATAGTAGTTTAAACATTCAACACTACTCATAGCATTTTGAATATCCTCCTCTCCAAATGCCTTTTTTAAGTTTAGCGTATCTCTCCATGTGATAAACATCAGATCTGCTGTTGGATGAGTGCAGTATATCTTTTTAAATTTGTAAAATGGTAAAGCCCCACAGTGATCTAAGTGAGCATGAGAAATAATAACTGCATCTATATTTTTATCATCGACCTTTGGAATCTCTCCGGTGTCAGGAGATAATCCGCAATCCAATAATATTTTTCCTCTCTGCGATTCAACTTCTACGCAACTCATTCCTATCTGCTGACATCCTCCATGAAATTTTAATAAAACCATTTTATCCACTCTCCAAAAAATTTATATACACTCGTTTAAATAATGCCTATTCATCCAAATTCAAAATCGCAAATTTCAAATCAAGCATAATCTTAATTGTTAATTAACAACCCAACAAATCGTTTATTAATAATTACCGATATAAAAATCAAAACATCAAAATCTGAATGGTTAGAGGTTAAAATGAAAATAAATACCACAAATTATTACTAAAAAATCAACATTAGACCTTCAACACATTTAGTATCTGGCGTTATTTAATATCTTTTTAAAATCTTTTATATCTAAATTCGACAAATGAAGAGTTGAATAAATTAAATGAATTATAGAAATTTAACCTATTAAAATTAATTAAATCAAAAATTAATTTGTTCTATTTGGATAACTGGTTTATCAGCCCAAGTTATCAAGACATATTAACGTATGAATTAGCATGGGTTATAAGATTATAAACTCATGATTAAGTTTTTCACTATAAAAATTACTTAAAAACATTGAAATACTTAAAAACCTATTATAGAAAGAGTTTAATTATATTTAATTATATCAAGGGACTTAATAACTGATCTATTTTATCATTTTTAAATTTTACTATAAAAATAAAAAGACAAAAAACAATAAAAGAGACAATAAAATTAACAAAAATAAACAAAGAATATATACAATTAAATTAGTTGGTGGGCAGAATGGAGCATAGACATGTTATATCCGCACTGGTTTTAAACAAGCCAGGTGTATTACAAAGAATTTCTGGACTATTTACAAGGAGAGGATTTAATATATCAAGCATTACTGTTGGAACTACCGAGAATCCACAAGTTTCGAGAGTGACGATAGAGGTTAACGGAGACGATAGAATCTTAGAACAGGTAATCAAGCAACTAAATAAATTGATAGATGTTATAAAAGTTAGCGAACTGGAAGAAAAAAAATCGGTTCAAAGAGAACTATGTTTAATAAAAGTTTACGCTCCAACAGAAAGTGCAAAATCCCAGATTATACAATATACAAGTATATTTAGAGGGAATGTTGTAGATCTAAGTCCCGAATCTTTAATCGTGGAGATAACAGGAGGAGAAGATAAGATAAATGCGTTTATTGAGTTAGTTAAACCCCTCGGCATAAAAGAAATGGCAAGAACAGGAATAACTGCGTTAGCAAGAGGGCCAAAGATCTTAAAACCAAATAAATAGATTTGAAAAATTAATAGGTGGAAAGATGAGTGAAGACGTTAAAATGAAATGTGGGTTAGAAATACACGTTCAGATAGACACAAAATCAAAATTATTCTGCAACTGTTCAACTAACTATTTAGATGCTGAACCAAACACTAACGTATGTCCCGTCTGCTTAGGTTTGCCCGGGGCTAAGCCATTTCCACCAAACAAAAAGGCAGTAGAAGTCGCTATAATGGTTGCGAAAATGCTTGGATGTGAGATTGTTGTTGATAAGGATATATACTTCCAAAGAAAGCATTATGATTATCCCGACTTACCAAGTGGTTATCAGAGAACATCAACGCCAATAGGAGTTAATGGGGAGTTTTTAGGAGTAGGAATTCACGAAGTCCACTTAGAGGAAGATCCCGGACAATACAATCCAAGTTTTGGAATCGTTGATTATAATAGAAGTGGAACTCCTCTGATAGAGATCGTTACTGAACCAGACATAAAAAGTCCAGAAGAGGCCAGAGAATTTTTAAAACAACTGATGACCCTATTTAGATACCTGGGATGTTTAAGAGGAGAAGGAACGATGAGAGCAGATGTTAATATCTCCATAAATTATATGGGTGTTCAAGGAAACAGGGTTGAAGTTAAAAACGTTAACTCGATAAGAGGGGTTTATAAGGTTTTAAAATATGAGTTAATTAGGCAAAAGAATATTATAAAAAGAGGAGGAGAAATTAAAAGAGAAACAAGGGCATTTTTAGAAAGTCAAATGATAACAAAGGCAATGAGGAGCAAAGAAACAGCAGAAGATTATAGATACATCCCAGATCCTGATATTCAGCCGATAGTTATTTCCGAAAAGTGGGTTAAGGAGATAGAAGAAAAAATGCCTGAAACACCTCTTGCTAAGAAGAAGAGATTTGTTGAAGAATACAAAATAAGTGAAGAAGATGCAAAAGTTCTTGTTGCTGATTTAGATATGGCTGAGATGTTTGAAAACGTTGTTAACTCCCTTGGAAAGAGTAAAGAAAATATCGACTTAGCAGTTGTTTGGATAAGGAACGAGTTAAAGAGGTCTTTGCAGTATCACAAAGTTGATCTATATGAAAGCGGTATAAAGCCCGAACATATAGTTGAATTAATAAAATTAATTAAAAATGGAACTATATCACAAAAAATTGCAAAAGAGGTTATTGATCTATTGGTAATAAACAGAGGAAAGAAAAAACCAAAAGAGATCGTTGAAGAACTTGGGTTGACTGTCATTAAAGATGAGAGTGAATTGATAAAAGCAGTTGAAGAAGCGATAAAAAACAACCAAAAGGCAGTTGAGGATTATTTAAATGGTAAAAAAGAGGCGTTGAACTTTTTAATGGGACAAGTTATGCGACTAACAAGAGGAAGAGCAGATCCTAAACGAGTTGTTGAATTATTAAAGGAGAAACTCGACAAGTAAATCATTAAACGAATTATTTAAATAATTATTTAAATAATGAAAATAAATTATAATCCATAATAAATTTAATAAATTTGATTCTTTATACAATAAATCATTACATAAAAAAATAAAAATAAATAATTAGAGTTCAGATTGACTTTTTAATTTTTAATTTCCATAAAATTTAACGATGATAAATGATAGAAAAATAGATTAAATTTTGATTATAATAATAAAAATAATTAACAATGCACTTTTTAAGAGCCAAGGTGGAATATATGGCTGACTTAGATAGAAAATTAATAGAGATTTTAGATATATTGTCAAAATCAAAAGAGCCCGTAGGGGCTAAAATTATAGCAAGAGAACTTAATAGACGAGGATATAAAATAGGAGAGCGAGCAGTCAGATACCACTTGAAACTGTTAGATGGAATGAAATTAACAAAAAAAGTAGGATATGCAGGAAGAGTTATAACAGACCGAGGATTGGAGGAATTAGAGAAAGCAAATATCTCTTACAGATTGGGGAGTATATATTCAAACATCTTAGAAAAAACAATATCTGCAAATTATAGGTTTGGATATGTGGTTATTAATAGATGCCATGTTTATGCCGATTTCAATGAGGTCTTAAAGACGATAAAGGGAGTTTATGAAAACGGACTTGCAGTTGGAGATCGAGTTGGGATTATAGACAGAGAAAAGTTTGTTGAGATAAACACACTCTGCTCCCTAAATTTTGACAACATACTATTACAAAATGGGATATTTCCCCTTCAAGTTTGTGCAGGGGTTGTAAAATATGAAGATGGAAAACCAGTCGAGTTTAAAGAGATCATTGATTATAAGTCCACATCAATAGATCCTCTAAGGGCTTTTATAGAGAAAAAAGAAACAGATGTAATAGGGATTATAGAAAATGGGGAAGGTTTTCTTCCAGCTAATTTTAGATACTTCGGAGTTGAATTTTTAGAAAAATTCAAAGGGGTTTTAGAGAAAGATGAATTAAAATGCATTATTAGCTATGGAACTGAAAACGTTTTAGGATTAGATATAGGAGAAGATAAAGTTGGAGTTGCGTTAATTGGAGGATTAACACCAATAGCCCCATTTGTAGAAAACGACTGCTTTGTAGAGATCTCTCCTATGACCTCCACTGTTAGGTTAGAATCACTACACAAGGTTAAGAAAAATCCAAGAGAGATTATAACAAAAAAAGCAAATATAAGGATAAAAACTGCTTTATCGAAAATGTTTAATGCAATGGCAAAGGTATCGTATGATATTGATGAGAGAGATGGAGATGTTGTTGTAAACACTGCCTATATCGAAAAACAATATTATGACGAGGCAGTAGAGTTATTGAAAGAGGGATATAAACAGTATTTAGGTATTTCAGATAGATTTGGAATTGTTGAAGAGCAGAATAAAATAAAGATTCAAACAATATGTGCTGTAACCTTGGATGGTATATTCTTAAGGAATTCAATTCCTGTGATTCCAAGATATGGAGGGATTTTAGAGATCACAGAAGATAAAGAAAGATTTATAGATATAATTGGCTATGAAGGTTCATCGTTGGATCCTCATGAAGTGTTTTTCAACTTTGTTGACTGTGAGAAGACGTTCTTAGCAGGTTTTAGAGAGATACACAGAGTAGCAAGAGAGGACTTAGAAAACGTTTTAAAAAAGCTAAATTGGAGAGGAGTTAAAGCAATAGGAGAACCGAACAATGAGCTTTATGGAATAAATGTAAATAAAGACATGTGTGGATTGGTGACAATGGGAGGAATAAACCCGTTAGTTTTATTAAAGGAGAATGAAATTCCAGTAAATCTGAGAGCAATGCATGAAGTAGTGAAGTTTTCTGATCTAATATCTTATAAAGATTTATAAATAAAAATTTATAAAAACATATTTTAGGAAAAAGCAGATATTATCGAGTTTACAACCGCGTTAACTATATCTTCATCACTCAATCGCTCAGCATCTCTTGATGTTAGATCGATCCGTAAACTCTTACTTGCCCCCGGCATTCCTGCAACAGTTATTGTAATAATTCCATAATCTTTTAGAAGATTAAATCCAATTTCTATGAGTTTTTTAATGTTTATATGGTCATCTTTATGGACTCTCTTTATAACAAATCCTGTCGGTGTTTTTTCACACACTATATCTATCTTCCCATCTAACTTTTTAAGTTCACTATTTAACGATATTATTTTAGACAGATCAAACCTTTTAGCCCTTTCAAATGCATTTTTTATTCTTTCTAAATTAAAACACTCCAAAGCCCTATACATTCCTGCTAATATTGGAGGTTGTGCTTCTAAACCAAACTTCGTTCCTTCTAAATATATTTTTTCTACCAATTCTCTTTTTCCAGCAAGTAATCCACCTCTTGGCCCTTCCATAAGTTTATCTGTGCTCGTGGCAACTAAATCAGCTCCTAATTCCAAGGCAGGAGGTTGTCCAAACAACAATCTAACTCTTGCTCCAGAGGCATCATCAACAAATGTTATTGCATTCCTTTTTTTAGATGTATCAATAACTTTTTTAAAGTTCTCAATATCTATTACTTTTAGATCCATAGTAGATCCTGTTATAATCACAAGAGTTTTTTCGTTAATTCTCTTTAAAACCTCATTTATATTATCAGATTCAAAATACTCCACATTTATTAATTTGCAACTTCTCTCAATGGATGGATGTCCTGGAAGCTCTGGTAAATAGTGAACAACCCTCTCAGGTTTTAAAGCCAAGATCGTTGCTAAGATAGCAGATGATGTTCTATTAAAACCTACACATCTTTCTCCACCTAAATGCTTTAAACCCCACTCATTAACTTTTTCTGCAAAGTAGGATGATCCAATATACGTATTTAATAGATCTTTATCTTCTTCTTTTATTAAAAAACCACCAGAGAGACCACTTAGGTCGTATAAACTATCTCTGCCTTTTTCTTTTAGAATCTTCAATATGATCTCTCTTGCCTTTTTTATTCTCATCAACTCTTCATAGTCGGATAGCATTTAACCACCCAAATAGTTTGATTATGATTACTCTACATCTATCACTTTTTATACTTTCTATATGCACATAAATTTATATAATTAAATTATTTTAAAAAGTATTAAAATGAATCGATTAATCGAAAATTATAAATATAACTTCAATAATATTCTTAATTTGGGCATTAACCTACCCAATAATTAACGTGCTCCAAATTAAAAAATTAATTAAAAAATTAAAAAATAATACAGCAGTAATTTAAAAAGGTGAAAAGATGAGTGAAGAACTTCCAATAATTGGAAAAGATCCCTTGGGAAGAGTTATTAAAGATTGGAGTGTAAAACCATGGTGGGGTATTGATAGAAAAAAGATCGAGTGGTATCCAAAAGTTAACTATGATAAATGTATTGGATGTGGAGTTTGTTATATAACTTGTGCTAATAGGGTTGTTTTTGATTGGGATAAAGAAAAGAAGAAACCAGTAGTTGCAAGACCTTACAACTGTGTCGTTGCATGCACAACTTGTAAGATGCTATGCCCAGTAGATGCATTAGAATTTCCAGATAAAGAATACATGGAAAAGATAATAAAAGAACATAAAATTTTGGTAAAAGCCAAGGAAATATTAAAAAAACATGATTTAATCTAAATAACCATATTAACTTAAATTAACTTAAAAAAGAGAGGGTAGAGAGTTATGAACCCAGAAATGATAATGGAGATGATGGATTCTGATATTGCTAAGGAGATGGCTCCTAAAATGATGCCAAAGATGATGCCCTTAGCATTGGAGAAGTTTTTACAGTATATCCCAGAAAAAGAGAGGAAGGAATTTATTGCTAAACTTGTTGATATAATAGTAAGCAAAGATGAGAAAAAAGAGATATACGCTGAATATTTAGATATGTTTGAAACATTGGTAGACGTTAAAGGATTAAAAATTCACTCACGAGGAGGAAAAGGTTCAACAAAAGAAAAAATATCTCCAATGGACTTGTTTTTAGGAGGACTTTGTGGGTGTATCTGTATAGCGGTTGGAAATACATTAAAAGATAACGCCATAGAGGCGGAGATAAAAGTTGATGGAAAAGTGGAGAAATCGTTTGAAGAAGGAAAAATAAAAAAAGTTATTTTAAATATCTTTGTGGAAGTTTCAGGAGATTATGAGGAGGACAAACTAAAAGAAATGATATTAGAAGGATCTAAAAAATGTTTAATAAGCAATACTTTAAACTGTGAAATAGAGAAGAACGTTATAATTCAAGAAAAATAAGTATGTGGAATTATTTTAAATGTATTTTTCTTAATTAATTTTAATTTTTCATAATATAGTTTATTTAATTTTTAAAATCCTAAATTTCAAAGTTTTAAATTTATTGAGCATTTTAAATTTATATTACTGAAGATCCAAAACTATATAATGGCAAATAAAAATTTTCAAAACCCAATTACCAATCCCCTCCCCTAATTATTTTATTTTGGTGGATATTATGAAAACCGATGACATGGCAATTGTCTTCTCAAAACTGATCTTAAATCCAATCGTAAAAAGCCAGATGAGCTCCCTTTTTAAAAAAGACGAAAATAATAAATTAATTATAGAGAATTATATTGATGCATACGTAGAGGGAAAAAAACTTCCCTCCTTAAAATACAAAATATTAAAAGAAATTATAGATGGGGGCTTAAAGACATTCGCAGGAGAAAAATACAAAGAGGACTTTAAAAACTACTTAAAAGATCCTTATTTCAAAAAAGGACTTATAAATGTTGTTAGAGGGTTATATTACTTCGGAGTTAAAAAGCCATTTGTTGCTGGGGCCCCATTTTTAGTGGTTTGGGACATAACCTATCGATGCAATTTAAGATGCAAACACTGCTACGCAAACGCAGGTAGGCCGTTAGAAGACGAATTAACAACAGAAGAAGCTGAAAAAGTCATAGATATATTAGGAGACGCTGGGGTTGTGGCAATCGCATTTTCGGGTGGAGAACCACTTATGAGAAAAGATCTTTTTAAACTCATTGATAAGGTTAAAGAGAAGGATATGCAGGTTTCTATAGCTACAAATGGAACGCTATTAACAAAAGAAAATGTTAAAAAACTAAAAGAGCACAAAGTTGATTTTATACAGATAAGCTTGGATGGAACAAAAGAAACGCACGAAAAATTTAGAGGAATAAAAGGAATATATGAAAAAACAATTTCTGGAATTAAAAATGTTGTAGAAGAAAATATATGCTGTGCGATTGCAATGACCGCCACTAAATTAAACTATAAAGATGTTTTAAAAGTTATTGACTTGGCAGAAGAGCTTAACGTTGATTATTTTATGCTTTACAACTATATTCCTGTAGGGGTTGGAGATTATGAGATAGATCTCTCTCCAGAAGAAAGGGAGGAACTATTAAACATCTTATGGGAAAAATTAAATACAGAAACAGGAAAAAAATGCAAAACTGCATTTTTATCCACGGCTCCATATTATTCAAGAACTGCAATAGAACATAACAGATACTACCTTGCTACACACTTTGCAAACGTTGATTTAGATGAAAATGAGAGATTAAAAAATTTAGCTAACTTTATTGGAGGATGTGGATGTGGAAGATTTTATTTAAGTTTAAGAGCTAACGGAGATATTCAACCATGCGTTTTCTTTCCTTTAAAGCTTGAAAACATTAGAAACTTTAAAGATGAAGAGGATTTTTTAAATTTTTGGAAAAATAATAAGATATTGAATGAACTCAGAGATAGGGAAAAATTAAAAATATGTGGAAAATGCAAATATAGATACATTTGTGGGGGTTGTAGAGCAAGAGCTTATTCATACTACAAGGATTATTTAAGAGAAGATCCCGGTTGTATCTTAACTAAAAAATTGGAAAATATAGAAAATAAATAAAAGGGATAAAATGGCAAAGATTTTAGTAGTTAGTGATGGAGCATATGGATATAGAGTTCAAGGAACTGTAAATTCGTTTGGAAAGAAAAATAAATTTCTTGGCATCTACAAAATTGATAGACCAGACGATTTGCTCGTTGATGATATAGAATTTCCTGAAGAGTTGCTTGAAAAAATAAAAGAAGCAGACATTTTGTTGCTGTATACGCAACACCCAGATAACACTTACTACCTCTGCTACGAGGCAAGAAGGTTGAATAAAGATATTGCCATCATTGTAGCAACGTGGAGCGGAGAAGGTGCAAAAAAAGAACTATCTAAATTTGATGCAATATGCCCGGAAGAGATGTGTTTATTAGATGAAGAAGAAGTTAAAGGATTAATTGATAAATATCCTAAATTAAAAGAGTTTTTAGAAGAGTTTGGAACTCCAAAAGTTAAGGTTTATGTTGAGAATGGAGAAGTTAAAGATGTGGAGGTTTTAAGAACGTCTATCTGCGGATCAACGCTTTTTATGGCTAAATTAATGAGAGGTATGAAAGTTAACGATTTAGAAGAATTTGCAAGAAACTCTGCTATGTTAATTCAAAGATACCCCTGCGTTGCTGGAAAGATAAAAATTTTTAGAGGAGATTGTAAAAAGCAAAAAGCATTAAATATACATAAAAAGGCAATCTTGGACGGATTAACTATACTGGACTAAATTAATATATGCAATATTCTCTGTTTTATTTTATTTCCAGTTTTATTTTTGACTAAAATATTTAAAAATAAAATATGCTTAAAAATAGCGACGATATAGGAAATAACAAATAAAGATTACTATGATAAATAAAATTATGGAAGTAGATTTACTCAAATTCAGATTCCAATTTTGTATATTAGGTGGATTTTCCTTTTTAGAAGTTAACTGACTAAGATCAGCGATCTTTTTAACACCCTTTCCATTAAAACGATATAAGATCTTTGAACAATTATTTGAAAAATTAATTCCAATTATAAGCATTTCTCTCCCATTATAACTTATTTCAATTGGATCTATATTGCCTAATTTTATTTCTGAAATGGAATCGTTATTTACGTCTATTTTTTGTATGGATAAGATTATATATGTGTTGTTATAATTGCCATACGTAAGTTTATTGTAGATTTTGTTGATTGAGTCGTATAAACATTTATTTCCTCGATCTCTCCATTTTTATCAATGCATACAATTTCTTTAATAGTAATGAGGTATATCCCATCCCTATTGATTGGATAAACTTTAAGAATATATTTGTCTGTTTTTATTGATTTAACTAATTTTAAATCGTTATCTAAAAATAACAATTCGCAATTTCCTTTTCCATTTAAAACAATCCATTGATTAGTATAGTTATCATAAGTTATTCTATTTATAAATGGGGCATACAAACAATACAATTTCGAGTTATTTAGCTCAAATCTCTTAAAATCATGAAAAGTGCCGTTATATTTTACAAAGCCAGAAATATTTTTATATCCAATATCAATATAACCTTTTGACTCATTTTCTTTTGATATATTTGATATAAAATAAACTCCATTAACATATATGAGCCAATATTTGCCTTTTGAGTTATAGTCAAAACTGAACGGAGCAAAGAAGAAATCATCAATCTTATAATTTGTATGGTTGTTTAGATAATCAATTAAAAACATTTCTAAACGTTTATTTAACCCATAAAAATCATTTCCAATCCATATTAATCCATTAGAAGATCTATTATATTTCAACTCAACCAATATCGGCTCTGCTCCCATTCCTTCTTTATTATCAAAACATGCTAAAATCTCTTTGTTATTGCTTTTTAAGTTATAGTATTGTCCAAAACTCTTGCTATATAAATATAAAATTTTGTCATTAATGTCCAATTTGCCTATATGACATCCATCCCAGGCATTACACACAACATAAGTTTCATTTCCTAAGCAAAAACCATCTACATAATAAAAGTATCCATAACGCTTATTAATCTCATCATTGGTGTATGTTTTGTTTAAGTAGATAGTATATTTTGGAGTTATATTTTTTAGAGTTCCATTATATAAATAAATGTTATTGTTATTGACTACAATCCAATCTTTTGATGTTGGTTGAATAGAGATCCATTTGCTATTTAATGCATTTGTTGGACTGATTAGGATTAATATAAATATAAAAAAACTTAAAAAAGCAAGATATTTTTTTATCATTTATTCCACCTAAAAAATATTATAAAAGAATTTATTTACCATTCTGGACAAGTACGTCTAACTCTATCAATGACTTCCTTTTTTGTATCAAAGTAATATGCTCTTCTTTGCCAAATATCACCAACTATTGAATCTTTCTGTGCTTTGACATAGTCACATGCTCTTAATACTTTATTGGGATTACTTAGAACTTGATTATCTGCTTCTAATTCAATATATGAATTCTGAGAAGCTTTTCTTACCCAGTTTAGAATTTCAACTAACTTATTATAAGTGTATTTTGAACCATCTTGCATTGTATCTCTTTGATAGTAATTTGGCTGACAAAATACATAGTTAAAATACTTCATAGTATTTTTTACTCCAGAATCTTCAAGTTGTTGGATTGTTCTACCTCCTAATGAAGGAATCCATATAAATTGTTGATAATGTTTATTTCTTATGTAGTTAGATAGTTCATTTAATTCATAGTTAGTTATGTATCCCCACTTTACCTGCCCACAAGATTCAAGGTTCCAATAGAATCCAATTTGATAGCCACTTGTGTTGTAATAAATTCCATCAATATATCCTTTCCAATAATCTAACCCTCTTTTATCCCCAGGATTGCTACCACCTTCTTTATAATATGGAATCGCAACAAAATAGTCTATTCCCCTTAAATACGAGTCTAACCATTTTCCAAGTTCTTTACCATCATTGTATCCACAATCATACGAAAAACCACTTTCTGGAGTACCACTACCTTCACCAACTTCCAAAGCAACTGCATAGTTAAAGCCCCTATTCAACAAATCATCTACAGTCCCATTAAATTCTTTTTCATAAAGTATTGGTGTATTTAAAATACCATAAAGCGTATTTATACTCAGGTTTTGGAGGTATATAAACATCTCCTCCCATTATTCCACCTTTAAATACTCTTTACACTTATCAACCAATTTATCAAACACTCTAACATCTCTACTCTTTATATAATCGGCATACAGCTCATCTAACTCTCTTATATACTTATTATAGTAAATTTTAACTGAATTAATCATCCTGCCGATATCCTGTTCATTCATAGCGTCATAAAATTCATTTAAAGCATGTTCTTTCCTTTCATTATCGGTTAAAACCCTTTTCTTATAAAAAATCTCTGATTTTATCAAACCTTTTCCAAGTTTATACAGTATAGGACAGAATACACATGCATGATAACAACTAGAAATTAGATTTTTATCTAAACTTTCATACTCCTTAACAAGTTTTTCTCTTGAGATATTTAGGTGAATAAAAGGAGGAAATAGATTATAATCGTTACACCACGTTAAAAATCGTTCTTTATCTTTAATATGCTTTCCTATTGATGATGCTACAACCCCTCCCTCAAAATTTTTAATACCCTCCCAAACTACACAACTTCCGTGATAATCATGCTCATCATTTTCTAAGGTTATTTTACACTCTCCAGATTCAACAAACCTATGTTTAACATCATTTGCTTTCATAATCCATCTTATCTCTTCTCTTACCCATTTTGGGCTTCTATCTGAAATAAACGTTACCGCCTCAAAATCAAAGTTATATTTTTCCCTAAGCTTTAATAAATAGCCAAACAAAACCCTATTCTTCATTCCATGAGAGTATAAGATAGTTTTATGATTCGTCTCTTTAATCAAATTCCAAACATCCTCATGCATAAAAATCATCAAAAATTACAAAAATCTATAATACTTTTTAAGTAAATTTTGATTTATAAAAATTTTAATTATTCTTTAATTTGAATAAATAAATTAATAAAGATAAAAATAATAAAACAAAAATTAGAATAATTCACGTTGTATATTCAGCATTTATTCTAACATACTCATAGCTCAAATCACATCCATAACAAACATTTTCAAACTCTCCCATCTTCAAATCAACAACTATCTTTATCTCCTCAGATTTCATAATCTCTTCTGCTTTTTTTAACTCTTCGGTTCCTTCATCAGCCAATGGAATGCCATCTTTAACCAAATAAACTTCATCTTTATAGTTGCTCAATATAATATCCACAATCTCTGGATTGAAATCAGCTCCGCTATAACCAACAGCAGCAACAATTCTTCCCCAATTTGGATCTCCACCAAATACTGCTGTCTTAACTAACAAAGAATTAACAACGGCCTTTGAAGCTTTAATCGCATCCTCCTTAGTTTTAGACCCTTTAACAACAACCTCCATAAATTTAGTAGCTCCCTCTCCATCCTTAACAATCATCTTCGCAAGCTCTCTACAAACATACAATAAAGCATTTTCAAACTCTTCTTTACACTCATTGTAATTAACTCCACTTAATCCATTAGCTAAAACAAAAACGGTATCATTTGTTGAAGTGTCTCCATCAACAGATATGTTGTTGAATGTTTTATCCACAACTCTCTGCAAGACATTTGTTAAACTTTCTTTATCAATCTCTATGTCAGTTGTTATAAAGCAGAGCATAGTGGCATGTAACATATTTGGAGCTATCATTCCAGCTCCTTTCGCTATTCCTCCAACTCTAACAACTTTTCCATTAACCTCAAACTCCACAGCTATCTCTTTTGGTTTTGTGTCAGTTGTCATTATTGCCTTGGCAGCGTTTATTGAACTATTTCCTTCTTTTATTAAATTATAAACCTTATTTATCCTATCTTTTATAATGTTCATATCCATCTTTCTTCCAATAACACCAGTTGAGGCAACCAAAACCTCATCCTCTCTAATATTAAAAAGCTCTGCTATTAATTTTTGCATTTCTTTGGCATCTTTCATCCCATCTTTTGTGAAGCAGTTAGCGTTCCCACTATTTGCAACTATTGCTCTAAATTTATCCCTATTTTTTATTAGTTCTCTTGATAAAACTACGGGATAGGCAACAACTTTGTTGGTTGTAAATGTTCCAGCTCCAACCGCCTCTTTTTCAGAGATGATTATAGCAACTCCATATTTTCCCTCTTTGTATCCATTGGCTTTAAATCCTTTTGGAGACACAACTCCTCCTTCTATAACTCTCATTTTTATCACCAGAGTTTTCAATATATATTCTGCTTATTTTTATCTTATTTTTTCAATTATATTGTTTCTATTAAGATTTTTCCTTACGTTTTGAAAGATTCCAACCTTAAATTTATTTTTAAATTATTATTTTAATTTTTTAGAGTTTTGGCTATTTTTGTTTATTAATTTAGTTAAATGAACTTTAAGAGTGGTTCGACAAGATTTTCATTTAGTTTTAGATGTTTATTTGAAAGATTTTCCATTTGAAAAGAACTGTATCCTCACAAAATATTTTTATAATGTTCAAAATTATTCCTTTTTTAATTCAATTAGGGCTATCTTCTCCAAAACTCTCTCAATAACGTTCCCGAAACCTTTAATCTTAAAAACCTCTCTTATCAATTTTTCCTTCTTTTCATTAATATCTAAAACCGAATTATCTATCTCTCCACCAATCAGCTCATGAACTTTTTTAAATGTCTCTTCATCTTCACAGATTAAGCACACATTCCCATCCTTAGCCCCAATGATCTTTATTGCCTCCTGTATCTGTCTCTGTCCAGACGCTCTAACCAAAATTTCCATCCAGAAACTCTTTGCTATTGGTTTTTTTGTTTTTGCCTGATTTATAGCATGTAAAATATGTTTTTCTGTGGCTATAACATCAGCATTTAAAATTTGAAACTTTAAACCTAAATTAAAAATTTCATTATTTATCCTTGCCCCTTTTATTCCCCTGATTATCATAATTCATCCCATTTCATTTTTCTTGTATTTTATTACCTTTGCACTGTTTTCATCATCGCTCTCTACAACTTTAACATCTTCCAACGATTTTAAATTCATAATCTCAGCTGTCTTTTCTATACCAAGCTTTTTATCAGTGTCTAAATAAATTACATAAGCATCTAACTTTGGCACCCCCATCTTGTAGGCAGCAACTGCTCTATGATGCCCATCCACCAATATATAATAATCCCCTCTCCTTGTTTTTATTGCAATTATTGGCTCTGCCAAGCCCTTTTTTAGTTCATACATCCTACCGATCAATTCATCAGCGTGAATCTTATTTTGTGTTGGCCTAAGTTTTTTTACATCTATCTCTTCTTTTTCAACTTTTAAGTTATATCCCAAACTTTTATATGTTTTTATAATATTTTCTAACTTTTTAGGCGTTGTTTTTTCTATCTGGGATCTTATCACATCCATATTTGATATAATCCCTACTAAATTATTCTCTTCATCAACAACTGGAAGTTTTGAAAATCCAGTTCTGAACATTACCCTACCAACATCCATTATATTGGCATCAGGAGTTGTAACAACCATATCTTCCCTTCTTGTCATTACATTTTCTACTTTTTCATTATCATCCCTTCCCACAATATCATGAACAGAGACAATTCCAATTAACTTCCCATTTTCTACCACTGGAAATGAATTATGCCCCGTCTCTTTCAATAGTTTTATCACATCTCTGACTGTGTTATCTTTTGATACTGTTATTACATTTTTTGTCATGTATTCAGCTACTTTTACTGACATATGTATCCCTTTAAGATATAAATTTAAAATAAATTTGAAATTAAAGATAAAGATGAATGAGATATTATGATGATAGAAGATATTAATAAATAATATATTAGGTGTTTATGTAAATAATTATAATTAACTGCAAAACTATAAATACCTCCTCATAAAGAACATTAGGTAGATCTTTCAAATCAATAAAAACCGAAAACAATATATAATTATTCCTACATTAACCATATCATTGAACATGTTTGAGAGGTTTGATTAAATAGAAACATGATCCTCATAGATTTAAATTTTGATATAAAAATAGGAATGCAAAAAAAAACACAATATTATGCTGATACTATTTAGATAATGTATAATAAATTAGTAATTATTACCTTAAATTATTGATGTGTTGGAGCGGAGGTAGCCAAGCCCGGCTACGGCGTGGGACTGGAAATCCCATGGGGCTTTGCCCCGCGGGGGTTCAAATCCCCCCCTCCGCGTCAGTTCTTTTTATTATTTTATTAATTCAATTTAAATTCTGCAAAACACGAAGATTATGGAGGTGCAACCTTGACAGAGAATATCCAAAATACTGAATTTAAATATTTAGTTAGAGTTTCGAGAACAGATATTGATGGAAACAAGAAGCTAATAATGGCTCTCCAAGATATTTATGGTGTTGGAGAAGCAATGGCAAGGGCAATAGTAAGAGTTGCTAAATTAGATCCTGATAAATTAGCTGGTTATTTAACAGAAGAAGAGATCAAAAAAATCGAAGAGGTTTTGATAGACCCTGCAAAATTTGGAATTCCTTCCTGGATGTTCAACAGAAGAAAGGATTATATCACTGGAGAAGATAAACACGTAATAGAAAGCGATCTGATGATCATAAAACAGGAAGATATAAACAGATTGAAGAGAATTAGATGTTATAGAGGAATTAGACACGAGCTTGGCTTACCATGTAGAGGACAGAGAACAAAGAGTACATTTAGAAGAGGTCCAACAGTTGGGGTCTCAAGAAGGAAAAAATAAACAAATAAACTTAAACCCTTTATATAATTTTGCAATTAATCAATTTTAGATTTTTAATGTTAAAACATTTGGAAGATTGACATATGATAAAAAGAGATTAAAACTAAAAACATAATATAAGGTGATTAGATGGGAGATCCAAGGAGAAGATTTAAAAAGAGTTATGAAACACCTAACCACCCATGGATCAAGGATAGGATAGAAAGAGAAAAAGAGTTATGTAAAAAATATGGTTTAAGAAGGAAAAGAGAAGTCTGGAAGGCAGAAACAATTTTAAGAAAATATAGAAGACAGGCAAGAAGATTGATCAGTGATAGAACAGAACAGGGGGCTAAAGAGGCAGTTCAGCTCTTCAATGTATTGAGAAAATACGGTATATTAAAAATAGAAAACCCAACACTTGATGATGTTTTATCATTAACTGTTGAAGACATTTTAGAGAGAAGATTACAAACACTCGTATTTAGAAAAGGATTGGCAAGAACTCCAAGACAGGCAAGACAGTTAATAATTCACAGACATATAGCAGTTGACGGAAGAGTAGTTACCTCCCCAAGTTATATGGTAAGTGTTGAAGAAGAAGATAAAATAGGTTATGCTAAAAACTCTCCATTTAACGATAGTAATCATCCAGAAAGCTCTAAAATTGTAGGATTGGTAGAAGCAGAAACACAAGAGGCAGAAAACTAAAACTGATAAGAGAGATACAAAGAGTGGAAGGTGAAATTTCATGGCAGAGCAGAAAAAAGAAAAATGGGGAATAATTCATATTTATTCATCATATAACAACACGATAATTCACGCAACAGATATAACAGGAGCAGAAACAATTGCAAGAATCTCAGGTGGAATGGTTACAAGAAACCAGAGGGATGAAGGATCTCCTTACGCAGCAATGCAGGCAGCTTTCAAATTGGCAGAAGTTTTAAAAGAAAGAGGAATTGAAAACATACACATCAAAGTTAGAGCTCCCGGAGGAAGTGGGCAGAAAAACCCAGGACCTGGGGCTCAGGCAGCGATTAGAGCATTAGCAAGAGCTGGATTGAGGATAGGAAGAATAGAAGATGTAACTCCAGTTCCACATGATGGAACTACGCCAAAGAAGAGATTTAAAAAGTAAGCGGTGATAATCTTTGATTACAATCAAAGAGAAGAAAAAAACAAGAATAGGGGAGGAATTTATTTTTTCTTTAAAAGCCCCTATATCCTTTTCTAATGCTATTAGGAGAATAATGATTTCTGAAGTTCCAACCTTTGCAATTGAAGATGTTTATATATATGAAAACTCATCATCAATGGACGATGAAATTTTAGCTCATAGATTGGGTTTAATTCCAATTAAAGGTAAACCCCTGCTTGATACTGAAATTATAACATTTACCTTAGAAAAAGAGGGTCCTTGCACTGTCTATTCATCCGATTTAAAATCCGAAAACGGAGAAGTTGCTTTTAAAAATATACCAATAGTTAAATTAGGAAAAGGGCAGAAAATAAAAATTGAATGTGAAGCAGTTCCAGGTATCGGAAAGGTTCACGCTAAATGGCAACCATGTAATGCTGTCTATAAACAGTTGAGTGAAGATGAGGTTGAGTTTTTTGTAGAGACCTTTGGGCAGATTGATGCAGAGCAGATACTAAAAGAGGCAGTTAAAATACTTAGAGATAAGGCAGATTCTTTCTTACAACAACTGGAAACGATAGAGCAATAAAAATTAAAACTTAAAAAACACGGTGAGAGGGATGAAAAAGATAATGGCCACAAATCCAAGATTGATTAAGTTAATTGAAACGTTAAAGCAAGAAAGCTACAAGAATCAAGTAAAGATTTGGAAAGATATAGCAAGAAGATTGGCAAAACCAAGAAGAAGGAGAGCAGAAGTTAATTTAAGTAAAATAAACAGATATACAAAAGAAGGAGATGTTGTTTTAGTTCCTGGAAAGGTTTTAGGTGCTGGAAAATTAGATCATAAAGTTGTAGTTGCTGCTTTCTCCTTCAGTGAAACAGCTAAAAAATTAATTGAAGAGAAAGGTGGAGAGGCAATAACTATTGAAGAATTAATAAAGAAAAATCCAAAAGGATCTAACGTAAAAATTATGGCATAAACACGGTGATAGATTATGGCAGTAATAGATGCAGAAGGAGCGGTTTTGGGAAGATTGGCTTCTGAGGTTGCTAAAAGGGCTTTAAGAGGAGAAGAGTTGATAATAGTAAATGCAGAAAAAGTTGTTATCTCAGGTAATAAGGACTGGATTATAAAAACATATCAAGAAGAAAGAGAAAAGAAAAACGTAGCTAACCCAAGAAGATTCGGGCCAAAATTTCCAAGAAGACCTGATGATATATTAAGAAGAACAATCAGAAAAATGCTTCCATATAAAAAAGCAAAAGGAAGGGAGGCATTTAAAAGAGTTAAGGTCTATGTTGGTAATCCAAAAAACTTAACTGTGGATGAAAAGATAAGCCACAACTTAAACACAACCAAGTATATAACCTTAGCTGAGTTAAGTAAACACTTGGGAGCGAAATTCTGAGGTGATTAAATGGGAAAAATTGTTATAACCGTTGGTAAAAGAAAGAGAGCAATTGCGAGAGCGGTAGCAAGAGAAGGTAAGGGAAGAATTAGAGTAAATAAAATACCAATTGAGTTGATAGAGCCAAAATATAAAAGAATGAAATTAATGGAGCCGATTTTCCTCGCTGAAGGATATATTGATCAGATAGATATTGACGTTACAGTTAGAGGCGGAGGAGTAATGGGTCAGATGGATGCGGTAAGAACCGCGATAGGAAAGGCAATTGTTGAATTTACAGGAAGTAAAGAGTTGAGAGATAAGTTCTTAGCATATGATAGAACATTGTTAGTTAGCGATGCAAGAAGAACAGAACCACATAAACCAAGTAGATCTACAAAAGGTCCAAGAGCAAAAAGACAAAAATCATACAGATAATTTGCTTATTCACGTTCTTTTATCTTTTTGTATTGAATTTTATTGAATTTTTTAGATTTTGGATTTTTTTGGGGTGGAATAATATGATGTTTCCAATTAGGTGCTTTTCTTGCGGAAATGTTATTGCTGAGGTTTTTGAGGAGTACAAAGAGAGAATTTTAAAAGGAGAAGATCCAAAAAAAGTTCTTGATGACTTGGGAATAAAAAAATACTGTTGTAGAAGAATGTTTGTTTCGTATAGGATAGGAGAAGGTGGAAGAGAAATTATAGATGAGATTATAGCCCATGACGAAAGATATTTATAACTTCAAATCAAAGTAAGCAATGCATAATCTATTAACTTTTAATGAGGGGCCGTGGGGTAGCCTGGTTATCCTGTGCGCTTGGGGGGCGTGCGACCCGGGTTCAAGTCCCGGCGGCCCCACCAATTATTTTACATAAATAGATTTTATGCTTTAAAAGTTGAAGTTTTTCTGAGGTGGTTGTTTTGCGACTAACCAAGTTTGAAATTGCGAGAATACTTGGGGCAAGAAGTTTACAAATTTCAGATGGAGCATATGCAACAATAAAAACAACGTGCGATAGTTCACTCAAAATAGCATACGAAGAAATTAAGCAAGAAAAAGTTCCTTTAAAACCAGTTAGACCAAAAATGTAAAATCTTTTTTAATATCTCCTGAGGTGGAGTAATTGACAAATGTTATTATTGAAAAGATCACTGCAAAGGAAGTTTTTAAAGGAGGAAGAATCAAGGTTATGATCACAACTATGACAAACGTTTCTGTTGGGTATGATATAATTGAAATTGAGGATCCAAAAGGAGCGATTGCAGATGTTGAAAATGTTATCGCTCCCGAGATCGTTGGATATCCTGCAACAGATATTGATTTTATTGATTCCTTAATTTGTGAGACATCCTCCATTGATCCAAAAGTTGCATGCGGAATCTCTATTAGTGTAGCAAGATCCGCCTCTAACAGTTTAGATATTCCTTTATTTAAATTTCTTGGAGGAGCTTTAACAACCGATCTGCCCATCGTCTCATCAGCCATACTTGTGGATAAAAATAAAAATGAGTTAATTCCAATAGTTATGGCTGAATCAGTTGAAGAGTTGGTTCACTTTTACCTAAAAGTTAAAGATAAGCTTTCAAAAAAATATGATATTGAAAATATTAGTGGAGCTTTTGTTTGTAAAGATATATTCGAGGAAGTTGAGGATATTAGGACAATAATTGATGAAATAAAGGAAGATGAGGATTTGGATATTCTCTTAGGTTTAAAATCTAAAAAAGATATAGTAAAAAACAGAGATCTATCTGAGATCGATTATTTAGAAGTAGAAGAACCTTGTGAGTTTGATGGGTTATTGTGTACTGATAGTATCTATGAAGAGAGCGATTTCGTTAAGATAAATCCCTATGAGATTGGAACAATAACGGAGATGAACTACTATATAAATTACATATTTGAGAAGGCATTATCTCCTGTAATATTTGGGAATAACTCTTCATTTTCACATATAGCAGTTGGATTCAAGGTTCCATTTTTGAGAGCAGATCTCTCCTCCAACGTTTTAAATGAGGTTTGGAATATTGAAAGAACAATAGTTAATCCGAATATAAGAAGATTCTAAATTCGTTATTTTTCTTATAACATGGCTTGTTTTTCTTTCCGATAGTTTTTTATATGTCAACTGTTGATGTAGCATATATAAAAATTAAAAAGAATACAAAAACTCATATAAACCATATTAAATTCTAAATACTAATACCATAAACCTAAAAGAGGTGAAAAAATGGCAGTAACAATTGATTACAATCTATGTAAGGGAGCTGAGTGTGCTGAGTGTGCAAACAACTGCCCAATGGAGGTCTTTGAAATTGATGGGGATAAAGTTGTTGTAGCAAGACCTGATGACTGCACCTACTGCGGTGTTTGTGAAGATGTATGCCCAACAGGAGCTGTAAAAGTAGAACCAGAATAAAAAATATTAAAACCTTCAAAACAATAAAATTTATAAAAAGAAATTTATAAAATATAAAATTTTGAACATAACTTTATTATTAAATTTAATTTCTTAAAAATAAATAAAAATAAATTTTAAAATTAGGTTTTATTTTTTATCTTATTTTTTATTAATAAAACCAAATATAGAAGTATTTTAGAAACTTTACTACAACTCAACGACCTACTCCATTTCTTCAAGGGCCTTAAACAGTTCGTCCCAAGCTTCTAAGCTTAGTTTTGCGTCCTCCTCATTTAAAACTTCCAACGCATAGCCCGTATGTATTAATATATAATCTCCAATTTTTACTTCCTTATCAAGCAATGTTAACTTTGCCTTTTGTTTCACACCTTTATATTCTGCAATTGCGTATTTTTCTCCATCTTCTTCAATGATCTCAATAACCTTACAAGGAATTGCCAAACACATAAATATTTCACCTTTGAAAATATTATCAACTACAATAAATAACTACTACGATCTTTTATAAATACAATTAAGGTATCTAACAATTTATATAAATTAACGAATGCTTAATAAAACTTTTTAAAGTTGAAAGTTTAATATTTAGTTTAAAATGAATGCTATTTTAATAAAAATCTTATACAGGTGGTAGATTGTTATACAATATGGATGAGAGATTTGAGATTAAAGATCTAATTGCGAGAGAGGTTATCGATTCAAGAGGAAATCCAACGGTAGAGGTTGAAGTTATAACAAAAGGAAACGGCTATGGATCTGCAATAGTGCCAAGTGGTGCTTCAACGGGATCACACGAGGCATTAGAATTGAGAGATAAACAGAAGAGATTTGGAGGTAAAGGAGTTTTAATGGCTGTTGAGAACGTGAATTCGATAATTAAGCCAGAGATTTTGGGATACGATGCAAGAATGCAAAGGGAAATAGATACAATAATGATAGAGTTGGATGGGACTCCAAATAAATCAAGATTAGGAGCTAATGCTATATTAGCAGTTTCATTAGCAGTGGCAAAAGCAGCGGCAGCAACGGCAAAAATCCCACTTTATAAATATCTTGGAGGATTTAACTCCTATGTCATGCCAGTTCCGATGATGAATGTAATAAACGGAGGAAAACATGCAGGAAATGATCTTGATCTTCAAGAGTTCATGATAATGCCCGTAGGAGCTACATCCATTTCTGAAGCTATAAGAATGGGATCTGAGGTTTATCACACTCTAAAAAGTGTTATAATTGAGAAATATGGAAAAAATGCTGCAAATGTTGGAGATGAAGGGGGTTTTGCTCCTCCTTTAAAAACTGCAAGAGAGGCATTGGATCTATTAACTGAAAGTGTTAAAAAAGCTGGGTATGAAGATGAAATCGTCTTTGCATTAGATCCTGCTGCTTCAGAATTCTATAAAGATGGTTATTATTATGTTGAGGGTAAGAAATTAACAAGAGAAGAACTGTTGGAGTATTATAAAGCATTAGTTGAGGAGTATCCAATTGTATCTATTGAAGATCCATTTCACGAAGAGGATTTCGAGGGTTTTGCACTTATTACCAAAGAGTTGGATATACAAATAGTTGGAGATGACATATTTGTTACAAATGCTGAAAGATTGAGAAAAGGAATAGAAATGGGAGCAGCAAACGCTCTACTCTTGAAAGTCAATCAAATTGGAACCCTAAGTGAGGCAGTTGATTCTGCAAACTTGGCTTTTAGAAATGGTTATGGGGTTGTTGTTTCACACAGAAGTGGAGAAACAGAGGATACAACAATAGCTGATTTAGCAGTTGCTTTGAACTCGGGACAGATAAAAACAGGAGCTCCAGCAAGAGGGGAGAGAACGGCTAAATATAATCAATTAATAAGGATAGAGCAGGAATTAGGATTAAGTAAATATGCAGGTAGAAAGTTTAGATGTCCATTCTAATTTAATTTGTTTTTATTTACTAATTTTTTAAAAGTTAAAAATTAATTTTTTTATTTTTTAATTTCTGATCTGCCAACTTTGGTGAAAATAATGGAAGCGGATGTTGAAAAGTTAGTAAAGATTGGAGAGAAAGAGGGATTCGAAACGGAAGTTTTTTTTGTTAAATCTTACAGTGATAGTGTTGATCTGGATGGAAAAAGTGTAGATTGCTTCCAATCTGGCGTTTCCTATGGTTTAGGAGTTAGAGTCCTAAAGGATGGAAAGGTTGGATTTGCATATGCAAACAAATTCGATGAAGATATTGTCTATAAGGCAATAAAAAATGTTGTAGAGGATAAATACGTTGAATTTGCCAAACCTCAAAAATATAGGGAAGTAAAGGGAATATTCTGCAAAAATGTTTTAGATCTGAGTGAGGAGGAATTATTAGAAGATCTTATAGATATGAGAAACATTGCTCTTGAAAATGAAGCCACTGTTTTAAGTGGAGGGGTTGATAGAGCAAGAGTTTATGAAAGAATAGTTAACTCTAACGGAGTGGATGTAGAGGAAGAAAGCACGTATTTTTCAGCTTCAATTTTTATAATGTATGAAGGAGAGACATCCTATGAAGGAAAAACCCTACATGATGTATTTAATGTAGAGGAAATTAGTCATAAAGCATTAGAATTGGCTAAAAAATCTTCAAATGGTAAAGAATTTCATTATAAAGGAACTATTGTTTTATCTCCAAGAGCATTGAATAATTTGCTTTCATATACATTAATGCCAGCTTTTAGTGCTGAGAATGTTCAAAGAGGTAGAAGTATTTTAAGAGGAAAAATTGGAGAGCAGATTTTCAGTGAAAATATAACGATAGTAGATGATGGAACATTAGATAACGCTTTAAACTCTTCAAAATTTGACGGAGAAGGAACAGCAACGCAGAGAACCATTTTAGTGGAAAAAGGAGTTTTAAAAAACTATCTGTATGATATAAAAAGATCTAAAAAAGAAGGAAAATCATCTACCGGAAATGCTTCGAGAAGTTATCAAACCCTCCCTTATATCTCTCCAACAAACTTTATAATAGAAGAAACAAATACTTCTCTTGAAGATCTCGAAGAATATATTTTTGTAAATGGAATTATAGGATCTCACACTTCTAATCCGATAACCGGGGACTTTGCAGTTGAAATACAAAATTCCTTTTACTATAAGAATGGAGAGATTGTTCCAATTAAGAGAGGAATGTTTGGAGGAAATATATTTGAGATGCTTAAAGATGCCTTGCCATTAAAGGATTCTGAACAGAGAGGAAAATTAATTTCTCCACCAGTGGCTTTTAAAGGAGAAATTGTTTAACCCTGCTTTTTAATATTTTTCAATGGTTTAATGATATTTAGCATGTTTTTAACTGCAAATATTATAAAATCCTCTTCTGACTGAAAAAAACCTTCAATTACAAGTGCTTTTATATCATCATAACAACTTTTAGAAAGCGATATGTTGAAAACAATATCATTTTCTTTTTTATTATTGTCTTTTTCTTTTTTTGATACACTTTCAACTGATTTTTTAGTTAGAACAATATCTTTTAAGGTTTTTCCAGATTCAAATATCCTACCATCAAAATTTTGATAAAGAATATTTATTTTTATTTCTTTGTTTTCTAAAATATCGTGATAATAAATTATATTTAATTTTATGTTTTTATATTCGGTTTTTTCTCTAAGGTAAAGGATTGGGGCAACATAATTAATTTTATATTGATTCTTTTTTAACCACTCTAAAATATAAGGAGTATATTTAAAAAAATTAAATAAAAATCTTGGAACGTCCTTTGTTTGCTTATTTTTAATTTCAAAAATGCAAAGTATATCATCTAAAACCCCAATTGCGTCAAATTCGCATAGAATATTTACTTTTTGTTTTACAACTTCTACAATTGCAAAATTTCTATGAATAGTTTTCCCCCTCCATAATTTTTTTAAATTTTCTATCATCGGGACTTCGTAATAAATTTTATCTGTGGGTTTAAAATCTTTTAGGAGAATTATTCTTCTGTCTTTTTCTTGGATTTGATATACGATTTTTCCATTTAAATTGGGAATTTTTTGTGAAGTTTTTGGTAGATTATCTTTTTGTAGTGAGAGGTTGTTTAACAGATCTTCGATACTTTGGGCTAATAGAAAATACTCTTTCTGTATGACTTTTGATTGTTTTATATTTTTAAAAAGAATTTCCCTTAATGTTTTTAATATCGTTTCTTTGGATTGTGGAAAAATTGCTCCATCTCTAATTTCATCTACAATATCATTTATCTTGTCGTTTAAAAGATCTTCTCCAATACACAGTAGCAATTTATTCTCCTCACTATCTTTGACAATTATTCCTCCACTGACTTTGATAATTCGAATGAGTCCTTCTTCGTGGAGTAGAGATAATATTTTAAATATTAATTCCTCCATTTTATCTCCCCTTAACACGAGGTCTTTACACCTAATTACTTTATAATTATCTTTATATATTTTTATTTTTATTCTGCGGGTGGCTTGTTTTTAATTAATGTTATAAATAGTTAAGAGAAAATTAAAAATAATGGAATAATAAATAAAAGAACAAAAATAAAATTCGAAAATAATATTATAAAGTAATTAAATAATTGACAAACTTTAAAGTTTTTAGGTGAAAAAATGCCTATGGGTTTTGCTCTTCACTACGTAGGAACTGAAGGAGCTGTTAGTCCATTTTATAGTGTATTGTGGATGATCATCTTGATTTTAGTTATTGCTGCTATTGTTTATATCCTAATCGCTCCATTGAAGAAACAATCCTCATCATTAGATAACGAAAAACTTGTAAAAATAGAGAAGGATGTTGAAGAGATAAAAGAGATAGTTAAGGAGTTGAAGAAGAAATGGGAAGAAATCGAGTGATTTTATGAAGTTGATAGATATTGTTAAAATGGGTGATGCATTGTCCAACCCAATACGTATAAAAATTCTCTACATTTTAAATGAACAACCAAGAAACATTTACGAATTAGCAAAAGAGTTAGAACTGTCGAGACCAGTTGTCTATGCCCATCTTAGAAAACTTGAGGAGGCAAACTTGGTAGAGAGTGATTTGGTGTTAGAAGGAAGTAGAGCAAAGAGGATATATAAAGCAAGAGATTTTAAATTCTGTATAGATAATGAAACAATAAAAAAACTTTTTGAGGAAAAATAAGCAGAAAAAAGTAAAATAAATTAAAATATTAAAATAAAAATTAAAATAAATAAGGACTATAAAATAGATAAAATTGGAATCATTATACCTTGCTTTTTAGATAGTCAACTAACTCCTCAATGTGTATTCTAACCTGATCTCTTGTATTTCTCTCTCTAACAGTTATAGTCCCATCTTTCAATGTCTGCCCATCTACTGTTATACAGAATGGAACTCCAATCTCATCAGCCCTCATGTATCTCCTTCCAATAGCTCCACTGTCATCATACTCAGCTATAATGCCATTTTCTCTTAACATCTGCTCTATTTCTTTAGCTATCTTTGGCATATCATCCTTATTAACCAACGGCAGAACATAGGCCTTTATAGGAGCAACTGATGGCTTCAAGTCCAAATAAACCCTATCCTCTTCCTCCCTATAAGCGTGTTCTAATAAGCAGTAGGTAATTCTATCAATTCCATAGGATGGCTCTATAACGTGAGGAATAACTTTTTCTCCTTTAATAACTTTTTTAACCTTTTTAATTTCAACATAATCCTTTAAAATTTCAAATTCCTTTCCATCAATGTTTATTATTACCTTTCCATCCTTTTCAATGCTTTTAACAAACTCTTCTTTTTCCTTTTCACTTAAATTGTTTATATATTCCTCAACTGCCTTTGTATCCTTTTTAAATATCCTTCCAACAACCTTATAATTTAGATTTATTTCATACGTCTCAATCTCTCTTTCCTCATCAAGCTCAACAAATATCGAAAGCTCAACTCCGCTATGTGAAGAGTGGCTTCTTAAATCATAGTCAGTTCTATCAGCAATTCCAACACACTCAATCCATCCAAATCTCTCTGTGTATATTTCAGCATCCCAACAGTCAATAGCATAATGTGCCATCTCATTTGGCAAGTGCTGTCTAAATCTTATTTTATCTTTATCAATTCCAATCTCTTCCAAAAACCTCTTTGTTAAGGCAATAAAGTAGGCAATTGTCTGATGCCTTATAATTCCCTTTCCTACTGCTTCTTCAATACTCATTTTAATTATCTTCTCATCATCTTTTAGATTTTCATCCATCTGCCTCTCTGCTGGCAACAATGGAACAACTTCATCCTTAACTAAATCAAATTTCTCATGTTCCTTTCTCTCTGGATGGACAAAGTATTCAACCTCTGCCTGAGTGAATTCTCTCAGTCGAATAACTCCCTGCCTTGGAGAAATCTCATTTCTATAACTTTTACCAATCTGAATTACTCCAAAAGGCAACTTATTCCTAAAAAACTGAGCTAATCTTCTAAATTGAATAAATATTCCTTGTGCTGTTTCAGGTCTCATATAGCCAGTTCTCTTTCCTCCCGGCCCTATAGAAGTGACAAACATTAAGTTGAATTTCTTAACCTCTCCAAGTTCTCCTCCACACTTTGGACATCTTATATTGTGTTTTCTAATCAACTCTTCCAATTCCTTTAATGTTTTTCCTTCAGTATCTACATCTACAAACTCTTCAATTAGATGATCTGCTCTAAACGACTCTAAGCAGTTTTTACACTCAACAATTGGGTCTGTAAAGTTATCAACGTGTCCAGATGCCTTTAAAACTTCGTAAGGAGTTACAGTAGGGCTTTCAATCTCATAAAATCCTTCTTTAACAATATATTGCTCTCTAAACTTTGATATGATGTTGTTTTTTAATAAGCATCCTAATGGGCCGTAATCAACAAATCCTGCAATTCCTCCATAGATTTCAAATGAACTCCATAGATAACCTCTTCTTTTTGCTAAATCCATAATCTTTTCATAAATATCTTTTTCCACGATCTCACCTGAATGATTATTTTAATGGTTTATGGTTATTTTAATAAATTTACACCTCCAAGCGAAGCGGGGATGTGGTAGTATAATAATGGAAAGAATATTTACCATAAAATTGTCTCTCCTTTATCTATCCTATCTAATATAAATATCATCAATGATGAAGCAATTAAATCAGCAGTTGTTCCGGGATTTAATTTATTTCCTTCTTTTGATAAATAGCTATCAAACTCCTTAACCTTCTCTTCAGTAAAGTTATTTAAAACATTTTCAGCCATTTTGGAAACCTTTAAAGCAGTTTCAAAACCTCTCTTTCTTGCGATTAATGTATCAGGATATTTAGCCAATAGGTTTAAAAATGTTTTTGTTATGGCTAAGTTGATGTTGTTGAATTCTTTATAATACTTTTTTAATAAATTGTAGCCCTCAAATGAGATTTTAAAGTTATCAATCCATTCTTTACTTATATTGTCCCACTCTGCAGATATTTTATAAACATCTAAAAGAGTTAAGCCCTTCTCAACAAGCTCTTTTTTTGCATCTTCTGAAGTAACATCTGGCCCTTTCTTTGGTTTATTAACATAAGCCATCGCTATATTTATAGCATCATAGACATTTAAGGCATCTTCAACAGTTGTATTTTCAGCTATTTTCTTTAAATTCTCTTTTAATTTATTTTCATTAAAATTTTTTAATTTTCCAGCAGCCATGGCTATTGGGATGTGTAGCATTATAATGCCTAAGTTTGCATTAGTTGGAGACCATTTTTTACTCTCAATAACTGCCTTTTTTATGTATAAACCAACATCCTTATCTTTTTGAGACGCTTCATAAACAACATTTCCAAATGCAATTCCAGAGTTTATAAAATGATGATATTTAATATCCTTATAGTCCCTATTCCTATGAACGTTTCCTGGTTTAAAGGAGCTAACTTCTAAGCAACAAGCGATTTGAGATGCTTTCATCACATCAAAAGGATTCATGTTATCACCAAAATTTTTATATATTTAGGGAAATATGGATGAATAAGGGGATCTTCTGTTTAAAAGTTTTTGGGGGAGGGGTATTATGGATATGGCAAATGTATTAGGGGATGCAATATATCTATATGTGGGGTTTTTATTGGTGATTTTAGGATTAGCTCCGATATATTTGATATTTTTTAAATTACCAAAATTGGAGGTTAGAAAGATAAGGGAGGAAGTTATATCTCAATACTATGATAATCTTAAAAATATAATGCCATCTGTGTTTAATCAACTCTTAATATTATTTTTGATTATTGGGATTATAATAGGTCTCTTCCTATACTTTCTTACAAAGTCCTTTTTAATGCTTATCTCTCCAATTGCGTGTATGTTCTTTGTCCTGTATGTGGCAGGCATTAAAAAATATCCTGTCTACATATACAAAAATGGATTCTACTTTAATGGAATATACACGTGGAGAGGATTTAGTGGTTATGCAAAAATAGGAGATAAAATAAGATTGATTGGAAAGAGGGGGATAACTGTTGATATGTATTTGAGGGATGTTGATGGAAAGGTAGAAAGAATCTTAAAAGAGTCGTTAAAAATAAAAAATGATAAAAAAATGAGAAATATTTGCTAAATTTTTGCCAATTTTTAATTTCTGTCTTTTCTTTTTAATAGGTCGTTTAATAGAAACTTTTTAAATTCTTCAAAAGCCCTTTTTCTATGTGATATTTTGCTTTTTTCTTCCGTAGTCATTTCTGCAAAAGTTCTGTTTTCTCCTTCTGGGATAAAAATACTATCATAAGCAAATCCATAGCCCTTACTCCTAATTTCCCTGCTGACTTGTCCTTTGACAACTCCCCTGAATAATTTAACTCCATTTTCATCACAATAACCAATAACTGTTTTAAAATAGGCATTTCTATTATTTTTATCTTCTAAAAGTTTTAAAATTCCTTCATTTCCTATTGTTTCTTGAACAAACTTTGAATATGTTCCTGGAAATCCATTCAATACCTCAACAAAAAACCCACTATCTTCCACAATAACTGGCTTTTTTAATATATTATAAACCCATTTTGCCCCAAATTCAGCAACTTCTTCTAAACTCCCCTGTATCTCTGGATAACTGACATCTATCCTCTCCAATTCTACATTTAAATCTTTTAAAATAATCTTTGCTTCTTTAATTTTATTTAAATTTCCGGTAGCAAAATAGATCTTCATTCTTTTCACCAATACAGCAAATTGATTTAATAATAGGTGTCCCCCCAGATTAACACCCTCTATCATCCTAAGCACTGCTATGTCAAGAGGGCTAACCCACTGGGGGGGGTTGATTATTGCTTTTGTTTATTTCCCTATTTATAATTTATTTTATTTTTTATTTTTTGTTTAAGTATGTTTTCACTAAGTTAAGTTAATTATAACCATTCATCTAAAATTGCAGTTTTGTTAATTGTGTTATATTTCTTACTTAATTTTTTACTAAGCGTTTGATCTTTTTTAGGAGGATTTATTTTCTTGAATTCTAAATTTTCTGATTTTAAAAGATTTAAAGCACCAGTGGTTAATGAAGGAGCTACTAAAATCCCTCTAACTCTTTTTTCCCCATATTTGTTTTTAAAATATTCAACGTATCTTTTTAGCTGAGAGACAGATTGTAAATCGGCTCTTCTTCTTTTTAACTCTAAAATAACCCAATTATTATTTTTATCTTTTCCAAGTATGTCAATTATTCCAGTAGGAATTTGATACTCTTTAGATAGGGGACTAAATCCTTCCTCAATTAACTTGGGATTTTTAAATATCATATCTGCCATTTCTTCTTCACTACCGGTTAGATTTAACTCTTCATAATCCTCGCACCTAAAAGCACATGCATGGTAGATCTTATGAGCAATTATTTCCAAAACTTCTCTTGGTTTTTTTCTAATACTTTTTATAATGAAATTTTTATTTTCAACTTTGTAGAATATTGAACTTCCGGGAGGTTGCCAATTCACTGGCTCTCTTTTTTTATTTTTGTGGATTAAAAGTGATCCGTCGGGCTTTATCATAACAACTCTATCTCCTTCGTTTAAGGTGCTCTTTGCTCTTCCATCGTAAATTACGCTACATCTCGAAAGTAAAATAATTATTGAATCAGATGCATGCTTTTTAATAAAATTCTCCAAATTTTTAATATCCGGCTTATGTAAGAAATGAACCTTCACTACCCTCACCTGTATGTTTAGATCGTTTTAATTTAATTTAAATCTGTAAATTTAAAATAACCAATTATTTTGACATTTAAAAATATAAACCAGTAAATAAATAATAAATAAATAATAAAAAATTTGAAAAGAATTTAAAGAAGCTTAAAAATAATCAAAAATAAAAATGAAAAATCAAACGTGAATAACCGTAAATTAACAATAATTTAACAAAAAATAGTGCAGGGGAGGGGATTTGAACCCCCGAACCCCTTCGGGACCGGATCTTAAGTCCGGCGCCTTTGGCCAGGCTTGGCGACCCCTGCACCGCAAGCGAATTATAGAATGGGAAAACTACTATATATACTTTTCGGTTTAGTGCAAAGGTTAAATATATATTAATAAGTTCCCTCATAAATTATAAATCCTATATATATGGGAAAGTTGTTTCCGTCTCGAGGTAGATCATGAAAAAACTTAAACGGATGACGCTTATATTATATAACTCATATGATAAACTTAGATGGCATGAAGCACACAAAAGGGCAATAGCAAGAGCAGCACCAATATGTTATGCATACGACTGCAACATGGCTATAATGGACTTTCCATGTAGTATGGAAGATATTTTAAATATAAAAACAACTATTGGAAGCTCAGGAAAATACTTGGAACAACTTATAAATGAAAATAGATTTTTTATAGTAGATAAGTTTCTTCCTCAATTTGGGATTCCAATCGCCTCCACATCTAAACCAGAAGCAAAAAAGAAGATTTCCCCTCAAGATGTTGCAAACTTGCTTAATAAAAAACCTGTTGGGATTTATGTCGGTCTTGGACGACATGGTCTTCCTAAAGATATTATGAAAACCTCAGTTTATCATCTTGATATAACAGAAAAAAATGTTTCATTAGAGACATGCACAGCGATCGGAGCAATCCCTGCCAAGATACACACCATTACACAATTACAATTAAAAAGTTAGAAGTAATAAATGCAAAAAAGTCAGATAAGAAAGTGAGCAAGAACTTGATAAAAACTAATAATTAATTGACGAAATAAAAATTAAAATAAAAAATTTTATATACTCAACCTATTTTAAAATAATACAATATAACCGTTAGGTGGAATCATGAGCGTTAGTGTTATGGAAGCAATAAAGGAAGTGAAGTTAGCTGAAGAGGAAGCAGTTAAAGAAATTGAAGAGGCAAAGATTAGAGCAGAGCAAATAAAATCAGAGGCAATAGAAGAAGCAAAAAAATTGATCTCAGAAGTTGAAGAAGAGGCAAAAAAACTTGTAGAGGAGATGATTAAAAAGGCAGAAGAGGAAGCAAAAAAAGAAGCAGAGAGAATAATTGCTGAAACTGAGAAGGAGATAAAGGAAATAATGTCCATTGCAAAGGTTAAAATACTATCATTGAAATTATCAGAGATCCTTGAAATTTAATTAAAAAGGTGATTTTAGTGAGACCCGTAAGGATGAAGAAGTTAAAAGCGGTGATATTGGATGAAAAAATTGACAGTGTTGTAAGAAGTTTGCATGAAGAGGGGATCGTAGAGATCTGCGATCTCTCTGAAAAATTAGAAAATGTAGAGTGGAAGACACTGTTATCTCCTTCACCATCGGCTGATTATGTTAGAAATGTTACCTCACTAATGATTAAAGCAGGAAGAATTCTGGATATGTTTTCAAGCGTTAATAAAAAAGAAACGAGCATAAAAGATCTTTTAAACCCCAAACCAATTGAAAAAAAGAAGGTTTCATTTAGAAGTTATGAGGAAGTTATAAATTATGTTGAAGATATTCTCAGTAAAGTAAGTTCAGAGGTTGATGAGCCAGCTGAAAAACTTGCAGAACTCGATAACAAAAAATCAAAACTACTACAATTAAAAGAACAAATATCCTATCTAAACGGCTTAGAATTTGATCTCAAATACTTGGGAATTGGACCTTATGTATTTATAGGGACAGGAAGCGTTCCAAAAGAAAAAACTGCACATTTAAAAGAGGAACTTGAGAAGGTTGCAGATGGATATGTAGATGTATTTTTTGGCTCAGAATTTGAAAAAGATAAAAAAATTAGAGTTCCATTGGTGGTTATTACTCTAAAAGAAAAACTCGAAGATGTTTTATCTGAACTCAGAAAATTTGAATTTGAAAAATACGATATAAGTGGAGTGGAAGGAACTCCAACAGAGGCACTATCAAAAATTGAAAGTGAATTAAAATCTATCGACGCAGAGAGAAATAGTTTAATAGAAAAATTAAAATCATTAGCTGAAAAATGGGAAAAAGAACTATTAGCTGTCTATGAATTGTTATCAATAGAAAAAGCGAGAGGAGATGCTTATTCACAATTTGGTAAAACAAAAAGGACATACTACTTAGAAGCATACGTCCCAGCAAGAGATGCTGAAAAAGCAAAAAATATTATCGAAAGTTCTGCTGAGGGCTTTGCATTTGTTGAGGTAAGTGAACCAGACGAGCCAGAGGAAAAGATACCTGTCTTATTAGATAATCCAAAACCAATTAAACCATTTGAGATGCTCACAGAAATGTATGCCCTTCCAAAATACAACGAAGTTGATCCAACATTGTTATTAGTTCCAGGTTTCCTCTTGTTCTATGGAATTATGCTAACCGATGCAGTTTATGGGTTATTCCTAACCTTAATAGGATTATTCGTTTGGAAAAAAATTGGAAAAGTCAATGAAGGAGCAAGTAAACTCGGTTATATTTTAACATTAGCAGGAATTGCAACGATAATAATGGGTATTATAACAGGAGGTTATTTAGGGGACTTTACCTATGAATTCTTCGGATTTGACATAACACAAACACCTTTTGCACTTGTTAACCCACTTGGAGAAAGCTTTTACATAAATAGCAAACATGCCCTATTCTCTCTCGGAGGTATAAGCGTAACTAACGGGCCAATGGCAATACTTGTATTTTCCATATTCATAGGATTGGTTCACTTATTGGTTGGATTATGTGTTGGATTTAAGGAGAATATCAGTAGAGGAAATGTTGGAGATGCATTTATCAATCAAGGAATATGGATACTTTTAATTCTCTCAATATTTGTGGGAATTGGGTTGATGTTTGCAGGAGCAAGTTCATTGGTAGCAGGAGGAATAATTGGAATCTTTGTATTATTAGCGATCTTAGCTTCAATGTATAAGGGTTATAAAAGCGGAGGAATAATGGAGTCAATACTTGGAGCAATGGATATAACCGGATTCTTAGGAAACGTTTTATCCTATGCAAGATTATTGGCTCTCTGTTTAGCAACTGGTGGTTTGGCAATGGCTGTAAACATAATGGCAAAACTTGTCAATGAATCCGTTCCAATAGTTGGAATCATAATCGCTATCCTGATATTAATTGTAGGACATATGTTCAACTTTGTAATGAATGGTTTGGGGGCATTTATACACTCCCTAAGATTGCACTACGTTGAATTCTTCAGCCAATTTTATGAAGGAGGAGGTAGAAGATTTAATCCATTTAAAGCAAATAGAGAATACACCACAACCGCTTAATTCAACATAATAGCCCTTTAAATAATCTTTTTAACTCACTCAACTAAAAACAATAAAGTATAAAAAGAAATATGCAAAGTAAAACTAATAAACTTAGAAAAATCGAGGTGGTTAGTTATGGTAGATCCTTTGATAATCGGAGCAATTGGAGCAGGTTTAGCAGTAGGTATTGCAGGTTTAGGTTCTGGAATTGGAGCAGGAATTACAGGAGCAAGTGGAGCAGGAGTTGTTGCAGAAGATCCAAACAAATTCGGGACTGCAATTGTCTTCCAAGCATTGCCTCAAACCCAAGGTTTATATGGGTTTTTAGTCGCCATCTTGATCCTCTTCGTCTTTAAAACAGTTTCACCTTGGGCAATGTTCGCAGCAGGTTTAGCGGCAGGTTTAGCTGGTTTATCTGCAATTGGTCAAGGGATAGCTGCTTCAGCTGGTTTAGGGGCTGTTGCTGAGGATAACAGTATATTCGGTAAGGCAATGGTCTTCTCTGTCCTTCCAGAGACACAGGCAATCTACGGTTTGTTAATTGCTATCTTGCTGTTAGTTGGTGTCTTTAAAGGAAACGCAGGAGCTGAGACCGTTGCTGCTTTAGGGGCAGGGTTTGCAGTTGGTTTTGCAGGACTTTCTGGTATTGGGCAAGGTATTACAGCAGCAGGAGCTATTGGAGCCACAGCAAGAGATCCAGATGCTATGGGTAAAGGTCTTGTCTTGGCTGTTATGCCAGAAACATTCGCTATCTTTGGTTTGTTAATCGCTATATTAATCATGCTTATGATAAAATAAAAATAAAATACGTAAAAGGATTAAAAAATAAGAAATACCAAACTTTAAGAGGGATTTTTTGCCTTTTCCTTTTAACTTTTTATTAATAATTGGATATTCGATAGGTGAAACTGATGGGTGTTGATAAGATAAAATCAAAGATATTGGAAGATGCTAAAACAGAAGCAAGTAAAATAATATCAGAAGCAGAGGAAGAAAAAGCTAAAATATTAGAGAAAGCGAAAGAAGAAGCGGAGAAAAGAAAGGCAGAGATACTGAAAAAAGGAGAAAAAGAAGCAGAACTTACAAAGAGTAGAATCATATCAGAAGCAAAATTGGAAGCAAAAAAGAAACTCTTAAAAGCCAAAGAAGAAATCATCGAAATGGCAATAAATAAATTAAAAGAAGAACTCGTAAAACTACCTGAACAGCCCGACTATAAAGATAAACTTATTAAACTAATAAAAGAAGGGGCAATTTCCTTAGGAGGAGGAGAGTTAATAGTTAGGTTAAATAAAAGGGACTTAGAGCTTATTGATGATTCAATACTCTGGAACTTAGAAAAAGAAGTTGAAGCACAAACTAAAAAGGTAACCGTGCTTAAAAAAGGAGAACCAGTAGAAATAATAGGTGGGTGTATTATAGAAACCGCAGATGGATTAAAATCATTAGATAACAGTTTAGAAGCAATATTCAACAGAAACTTAAATGTGATAAGAGCAAAAATCACTGAGAAACTCTTCTAATTATTTGATGACAGAAAACCCATTTTTTACAGGAAAAGAGCCCAAAGAATAAAAGAGAAGAATAAGGAAGATCATTTAGGTGATGCCTAATGGCGATAGATGTAGAAACACTGTTAAACATAGACAAACTATACTCTGCCATGATGACATATTTTGACAATCCCTTTACACTACTCATTGTTATAGCAACTATAATCATTGTTCTCATTGTGATCGTCTGGATTACAAAAATGGTCATGGATTTAGCACCATATGCCTATGTTAACGCAAGAATAAGAAGTAAAGAAGCAAAACTCTTGGATGATGCAAAATTAAATGAATTAATAGAGTCAGGAAGTTTGGAAGAATTGGTTGGATTGTTGGAAGATACGGACTATGGGCAGTATGTTGCAGAGGTAATGAATGAATTAAGAGATCCAATTGCCGTCGAAAAAGCGTTAGATATGTATTTAGCAGATCTATATGCGTTAATATATAGAATATCTCCCGATGGAGCAAAAAAGGTATTAAAGGTCTTTACAAAAAAATTTGATATAAAAAATATTAAAACATTAATAAGAGCGAAGTTTGTAGGATTAGATGCTGAGGAAACATACAAACTCCTTATTCCATTAGGAAATATCCCACCAGAAAAATTAAAAGAACTTTCAGAAGTTAAAACCGTGGAAGAAGTCATTAGAGGTTTGGATGGAACAGAATACTTTAAAATATTGCAAGATGAACTCTCAAACTACGATCAAACCTCTGACATTTTAGTTTTTGAACTGGCCTTGGATAAATACTACTTAGAAAGTTTAAGAAAAACAATAATGACCGAAGGTAAAGAAGAAGACCTATTTAGAGAATTCGTAGGGACAATAATTGATGTTGAAAACCTAAAAGTTATATTAAAAGGTAAAGCAGATGGTTTATCAGCAGAAGAGCTCGGCAAGTATATTACTTTGGAGGGTTATGAGTTGGCTGAATGGAAATTAAAGGACTTAATTAGTGCAGGAGGGATCGAAGGAGTTTTAAGTGGATTAGAAGGGACAAGTTATGCAGAGATTTTAACTGAGGCAATGGAAGAGTTCGAGAGAACAAAATCAATATATGCATTTGAAAAAGCATTAGATAAATATGTATTAGAGAAAGGAAAAAAACTATCAACAAGAAAGCCATTTGGAGTTGGACCAATAATTGGCTTAATTGTTAGTAAAGAACTTGAAGTTAAAAACCTTAAAGCAATTATTAAAGGTAAAATAGAAAACTTAAAACCAGAAGATATAAGATCTCTTCTTATATCATCATAGGTGAGATAAAATGAAAATCGGTGTTGTAGGAGATAGAGAAACAGCAATCGGTTTCAGATTGGCTGGTTTAACTGACGTTTATGAAGTTAAAAATGAGGAAGAAGCAATAAAGGCGATTAATGAGCTTGATAATAATGAAAACATTGCCTTTATCATTATAACTGAAAGAATTGCTGAAAGCATAAAAGATAATCTAAAAAACATAAATAAGGTTTTAGTTGAAATTCCAGACAAGAAAGGTAAACTCGAAAGAATCGATCCAGTAAAAGAGTTGATAAGAAAAGCAATCGGAGTCACGATGAAATAAAAATAAAAATGAAATTAATAATAAATAAAGGAACAAAATAAAACAAAAGTTGGATTAAAAATTAAAGGAGAGGTTGAGAACATGCCAGTTGTTGGTAAGATTATCAAGATTGCAGGGCCTGTCGTAGTTGCAGAAGGTATGAAAGGAGCTCAGATGTATGAAGTTGTTAAAGTAGGAGAAGAAAAATTAACTGGAGAAATCATTCAGTTGCATGACGATAAAGCAGTTATTCAGGTTTATGAAGAAACATCAGGGATTAAACCGGGGGAGCCAGTCGTTGGAACAGGAGCTCCGTTATCAGTTGAGTTAGGACCTGGAATGTTAAGGGCTATGTATGACGGTATTCAGAGGCCTTTAACAGCAATTGAAGAGAAAACTGGCTCAATCTTTATTCCAAGGGGGGTAGATGTTCCTGCATTACCAAGAGATGTAAAATGGGAATTTAAACCAACAGTAAGCGAAGGGGACTTTGTTGAAGAAGGAGATATAATCGGAACTGTTGAAGAAACCCCATCAATCGTTCACAAGATCTTGGTTCCAATTGGTGTTAAAGGAAAAATCGTTGAGATAAAAGAAGGGAAATTTACAGTTGAAGAGACAGTTGCAGTTGTTGAAATGGAAAATGGAGAAAGAAGAGATATTATTATGATGCAAAAATGGCCAGTAAGAAAACCAAGACCATACAAAGAAAAACTACCTCCAAAAATTCCATTAATCACTGGGCAAAGAGTTGAAGACACGTTCTTCACATTAGCAAAAGGAGGAACAGCAGCAATTCCAGGACCTTTCGGTTCAGGAAAAACAGTTACTCAGCATCAGTTGGCAAAGTGGTCTGACGCTGATGTTGTCGTTTATATTGGATGCGGAGAAAGAGGAAACGAGATGACAGAGGTTATTGAAGAGTTCCCACACTTAGAAGATATTAGAACTGGAAACAAATTGATGGATAGAACTGTGTTAATTGCAAACACATCAAACATGCCTGTCGCTGCGAGAGAAGCGTCTGTCTATACAGGAATTACAATTGCAGAATACTTCAGAGATATGGGTTATGGGGTTTTGTTAACAGCGGATTCAACATCAAGATGGGCAGAGGCAATGAGAGAAATTTCAGGTAGATTAGAAGAGATGCCAGGGGAAGAAGGTTATCCTGCATATTTAGCTTCAAGATTAGCCCAATTCTATGAAAGGGCAGGAAGAGTTATAACCTTAGGAAAAGATGATAGACAAGGATTCGTTTGTATCGTTGGAGCTGTTTCTCCACCTGGAGGGGACTTCTCAGAACCAGTTACATCAAACACACTAAGAATTGTTAAGGTCTTCTGGGCGTTAGATGCAAACTTGGCAAGAAGAAGACACTTCCCAGCTATCAACTGGTTGCAGAGTTATTCGCTATATATTGATGATGTTACAGATTGGTGGCTCACAAACACTGGACCAGATTGGAGGCAGTTAAGAGATGAAGCAATGGGTCTATTACAAAAAGAGGCAGAATTACAAGAGATCGTTCAATTAGTTGGACCTGATGCATTGCCAGATAGGGAGAGAGTTATCTTAGAAGTTGCAAGAATGTTGAGGGAGGATTTCTTACAGCAAGATGCGTTTGATGAAGTAGATACATACTGTCCACCAATGAAGCAATATTTAATGTTAAAGATAATTATGACATTCTATCAAGAGGCATTGAAAGCAGTTGAAAGAGGAGTTGAGCCAGCAAAGATTTTAAAGGTCTCAGTTAAGCAAGATATTGCAAGAATGAAATACATTCCACACGATGAATTCATAAATGTTAAATCAAAAGAAATAATGGAAAAAATTAAAAATGAGCTTGGATCATTAAACTAAACTCCTCTGTTTAACTTCTGCTCTTTAAAAATTAAATTTTTGAAAAATCTCAATTTTAACATCACATATAGTTGAAGAGGTGATCATAATGGCAATGGCTACATCAGCAATTGAATATTCATCAGTAAAGAGTATCGCAGGACCTTTATTAATCGTTGAGGGAGTTGAAGGAGCGGCTTATGGAGAGATCGTTGAAGTTATCTGTCCAGATGGAGAAAAGAGAATGGGACAGGTTTTAGAAGCAAGAGAGGGTTTAGCAGTTGTTCAGGTATTTGAAGGAACAACAGGATTAAGCACAAACCAAACAAGAGTTAGATTTACAGGAAGAACTGCTAAAATTGGCGTCTCAATGGAAATGCTTGGGAGGATATTCAACGGAGCAGGGAGGCCAATTGATGGAGGGCCAGAAATTGTTCCTGAGAAGGAGTTAGATATTAACGGTTATCCATTAAACCCTGTTTCAAGAAAGGTTCCAAGTGATTTCATCCAAACAGGTATTTCAACAATTGACGGGATGAACACACTAGTTAGAGGACAGAAACTGCCAATATTCTCAGGTTCTGGTTTGCCACACAACCAGTTAGCTGCACAGATTGCAAGACAAGCAAAGGTTAGAGGAGAAGGAGAGAAATTCGCTGTTGTCTTTGCAGCAATGGGTATTACATCAGAAGAGGCAAACTTCTTCATGGAAGAGTTTAGAAAGACGGGAGCTTTGGAGAGAGCAGTTGTCTTTATCAACTTGGCAGATGATCCAGCAATTGAAAGGATATTAACTCCACGACTTGCTTTAACTGTTGCTGAATACTTGGCTTATGAAAAAGATATGCACGTCCTTGTTATCTTAACAGATATGACTAACTACTGTGAGGCGTTAAGGGAGATCTCAGCAGCAAGAAACGAGGTTCCGGGAAGAAGGGGTTATCCTGGTTATATGTATACTGACTTGGCTACAATCTATGAGAGGGCAGGGAGAGTTAAAGGAAGAATAGGAACAATAACCCAAATTCCAATCTTAACAATGCCAGATGACGATATTACTCACCCAATTCCTGATTTAACCGGTTATATTACAGAGGGACAGATCGTTTTATCAAGAGAGTTGCATAGAAAGGGTATTTATCCTCCTGTCGATGTTTTGCCATCATTATCGCGATTGGCTGGAAACGGGCAAGGTCCAGGAAAAACAAGAGAAGATCACAAGAAAGTAATTAATCAGGCCTATGCTGCCTATGCGGAGGGTAGAAGTTTAAGGGACTTAGTTGCTGTCGTTGGGGAAGAGGCATTGACAGATAGGGATAGGGCTTACTTGAAGTTTGCAGATGAGTTTGAAGATAAGTTTGTTAGACAAGGAAAGGATGAGGATAGAAGTATTGAAGAAACTCTCGACTTGTTGTGGGAGTTGTTGGCTATATTGCCTGAAGAAGAGTTGAAGAGAGTTGATAGAGAATTAATTGAGAAGTATCATCCAAAATACAGAAAGAAATTACAGACAAAAGAATGAAGAGATCAATGAAATGCTCTAATTTATTTCAATAATCTTTTTATTGCTTTCCATATTAGATAACTTTGTGGTTTTAAAGTTCCTTTTTGTGGATTTAAAAATAATATATTCTTTTTAACTAAAAATATCCTAATTTTCCTTTTTATCTTACTTTTTGCAAGTTCATAACTATTTTTAAATAATTTTAATGCATTCATGATTTTATTATAAAAGTTTTCATCTTCCTCTTTAATATCATAAAGTAAATACATAAGTTTGTTGGTTTTTTCTGTTAATAGCTCCTCTAAGATTGTTTTTAATTCTTTTATTCTTAATTCTTCAATTACTAAAATAATATCAACTATTTTCCCTCCCACATAGCTATAGATAAGTTCTTTATCTTCATTAGAAAGTTTCCTTCCTAGAATATCTTCAGCTAAAAAATCCATAAACTTTAAAGCTGTCTCTTTATCAAAATCATCAACTAATATATATCTGCATCTTCCTTCAAGCATTGCCTCATTATAAATCTTTTCTATAAACAAGCTATCTGAACTTAAACATAATACATGGCATAAATGTTTCTCTTTGGTTAAATCTACGAAAAAATTAAAAAGTTCATATATAAGATAGAGCTGTTAATTTTTAAATCTCCAATTTTTTGGAGTTCATCTATTATTAAAACTGGCTTTTTCTTTTTTTATTAATTTCTTCAAGAAAATTAGAGATATATGTAAATATATCTTTTGTATCTTCTCCTTTAAGATATTCATTTAAAATGTTCTTTGGGATTGGAATGCTATATAAATTATTTGGAATATCTTTTAAAAATGCACTTAGGAAGGTTTTTAGTTTGCTTTCTTCTCTAATATCGAATAAGACCTTTATAAAATCATCATATCTTGATATAAAATGCTCTCTGAGATTAATATAAAAAACCATGTATTCATCTTTGTTTAGTTCGTTTTCAACTATATGTTTTATTAGTGTGGTTTTTCCACAGTTTATAGGTCCATAAATAAAATTGATTCTATTTTGGTTCTAATTCTAATATGCTTAATATTTCTTTAATTTCTTTATCCCTATCAAAAAATTTCATTTTTATTCACCTTCATACTCAACAGTAGCATTTTTTATATTAAACTCCTTCCCTCCAGAGAGTTTTAATCTCAGACCTTTGCACTTTGGGCAATAGACCTCAAATTCATCTAAAATCTCTGGTTCTCCTTCGTATCCGCAATCCAAGCATTTACATTTTGGTTTTATAAATTCAACATTTATTTTAGCCCCTTCACAAACCGTTCCCTCAGCAATAACTTCGAATGCAAATTTTAACTGCTCAACATTAATAAATGTTAGTTCTCCAACTTCTAAGTTAATTTCACTAACTTTTTTTATTTTTTTGCCTTTTTCCTCCTCTTTTTTTACGCTGTTTAGAATTGCATCAAGCATTGCAGTGGCGTAAGATAATTCGTGCATAATAATCACTTTCCGCTTTCTAACTCTTTTTCTATAATTTCTCTAACTTTTTCCTCTTTATTTTTTGGTGAAAATATTTTAAAGTTGAACATAACTCTTATTACATCATCTCCGTCCATCACTTTGCAACTACCCAAGTATGCCTTCTGTTTATCAAACCTAATGTAAAATTTGTTATCTTCAATTCTTAAATTTAAATCTTTTTTTAACTTGTTAATGTTTCTTTCATCGGACTTTATTAAATCAAAAATATGTCTAAAAACTTTTTTAGCTTCTTTACCTTCAACACTTGCAGTTATTAATTTAATTGGATTTCCAAAATATCCTTGCGTTTCTATAACTTCTAAATCTATTTTTTCTTCATCTATGTCCTCCGGAATAAAATACTCTATTGCCTCTAATACTTTTTCTTCATCTTCGGTAGCGTGGGCTATTGCACTGATTTTAACTGAGTTTAGCATATTAACACCCTTCTAAAAATGGAATCTTTAACTGTTCCCTGTTTATGTTGTTAGATAAAATATTTAATAATAAATATATTTAAAAAAGATTGGAATTGATAAAGATAAGATTTAAATAAGATTTAAAGAAGAAATGTAGATTTTATGTTTATTGATTATTTGGCAAGAACGATCTCTATTGTCGAAACATTAACTTCCCTTCCGTCAGGATTCTTTACCTTGTCAGTCCCTATTTCTATTTTTTTAATTTTTATATCCTTTATAAATCTGTTTCTTATCATCTCTGCAACGTCAACTGCCTTGTTTATCGCTCTGCCTCTTGCTTTTATTATCACTTCATCATTATTGGTTAACTGAGTTAAAACTGCTACAACATAGTTCATTACTGGTTTTCTTCCAACTAATACAACATTGTCCATGTTCCCAACCTATCTCTTCATTGGTTTTTGTTATTGGTTGTTGTTAGTTATTGATGTATAATTAAAGTCAGTTGTATGTATTTGATGTATGGCATAAATAATTGATCCTCCTATTTATATTTTTTATTTTTTGATGGTTCTCATCCAATTGATCACTTTTTTTATACCTTCTTTTAAGTCCACATCTGGAATCCAACCAAGATTTTGTGCTTTTTTTATATCTAAAAATATTCGATATACTTCTCCCTCTCTGGGTTTATCATATATTGGTTCATTTTTATAGTTTAATTCATTAGCTATTATTTTATATAATTCATTAACGGAAGTTTCTTTACCGGTTCCAATATTAACAACTTCATTTTTCCAATTTAAAGCCATTAAGTTGGCTTTTGCTACATCTCCGACATAGACAAAGTCCCTTGTTTGATTTCCATCTCCAAAAATAATTGGGCTTTGATTTTTTAACATTTTATCGATAAATATACTTATAACCCCTGCCTCTCCCCTGGGATCTTGTCTCTCTCCGTAAACGTTTGAGTATCTTAAAATAGCATACTCAATCCCATATAATCGATTGTAGAGTTTGATATACTCTTCTCCAACATACTTACTTAATCCGTAGGGAGATAATGGCGTTATTGGATGATCTTCATCAACTGGCAAATAATTTGGTTCTCCATAAACTGCTCCACCAGATGATGCAAATACGATTTTATTTATGTCATATTTTCTCATCATCTCCAAAATATTTATTGTCCCTAATACGTTGATATTAGCATCATGCATTGGATTTTCAACGGAACTTCTAACATTTATTTGAGCGGCTTGGTGTATAATAACTTCAACATCTTTAAAGTTGATTTTTTCATTTAAATCTTTGTCTCTAATATCTGCATTTACAAACTCTGCCTTTGGATTTATGTTATTTTTATTCCCAGTTGTTAAATTATCTAAGATAATCACATCATGGGTATTTTCAATAAGTTTATCTACTATATGGCTACCAATAAAGCCAGCTCCTCCAGTAACTAAGATCATTTTCTCACCAAAAATTTTCAATTCCTTTTTAAGTAATTTTTTAATAAACTTTCAATATCTTTTTCTTTTTTAATAACTATCTTATGCATTGGAGTTGATAGAATTATGTAGTTGTTTTCTATTTTAACAATCTTTAAACTCCTTCCACGAATAAAGAGCCCCACTTACTAACAATCCCTCTTCACAAATAAATCCTTTAGTTTCTCTTTTTATAATAATGTATAAGAATACCACAATCCAACATATTGCAATAAATAATATATTGGATATTGCAAGTTCTCCTGTAATATATAGTATTCCAAGGTAAAAACCTAATAATGAAATAATCAAAAAAGAATTCTTAATCATATTAATCTTTAACATCTTAGGTAGATTTATCCTAACCTCTCCTATTATCTTAACTTGTTTCTTTATTTTTAAATATTTGAAAATTAAATAGGTTATGAATAAAAAACTACCAATTGTTATAATTATGCCTATAACGATGATCATTATTAAATCCATTGTTGGGATGTTCATAAAATCCACCTTATTAAAATTAAAAAATTAATGGAAAATAAAAAATTAAAAATTTTATAACTGCTCAATCAATTTTCTTCCTGCTTCTTCCATTGATGTCTCATAAGGAATTCCATGCTCCTCCAATATCTTCCTTCCAATCTCTTCATTAGTTCCCATCATCCTAACTGCAAATTTTATATTTGGATGTTCTTTCAAGACATCAACTATTCCTTTGGCAACTTCATCACACCTTGTTATTCCCCCCAAAATATTGATAAATATTCCCTTAACATTTTTATTTTCTAAAACTTTTTTCAAAGCTAATTTTACTGTTTCCGCCTCAGCTCCTCCTCCAATGTCTAAGAAGCAAGCTGGCTTTCTGCCAAGGTTATTTATAACATCCATACTTGCCAATGTTAAACCAGCACCATTACCTATAACAGCAATATCTCCATCCAACTCAACGTAGGCAAATGGTAGTTTTTCTTTATTTTTGTATTCCTCAAAGCCCTCGTAGTTATGTTTAAATGCTGCATCGTCATCTAAATGGATAACTGCATCAGCAGCATAGACATCTCCATTTTTCGTTATAATCAATGGATTGATTTCAACCATTGTGGCATCTAACTCTTTAAAGATTTTGTATAATTTATAGATAATATCTGCCACTTTTCCAATCTCATTACTTGGCAGTTTTGCCTCTTTAACTATCCATCTCGCAATATATGGCAAAAATGGCTTTTTAATATCTACATGGTATTTTATAATCTTCTCTGGATTCTTTTCAGCGACTTCTTCAATATCCACTCCCCCTTCAGTTGAGAAAATAATTAATGGTTTTTTAGCATCTCTATCAACAATAATTGAAACATAATATTCTTTTTCTATTGGTAGTTTTTCTTCAACTAAGATTTTTTCTACTTTCTCTCCTTTAATCTCTTTATTAAATAACTCTTCCGCCTTTTTTATAAATTCTTCCTTGTTTGATGCGAATAAAATCCCTCCTGCTTTTCCTCTTCCTCCAACTAAAACCTGAGCTTTTAAAACAACGTCTTTATTAAGATCTATATTGGTTAAATCATCTTCCTTAGATACTAAAAAACTCTCTGGGACAGGGATGCCACACTCTTTAAATATGTTTTTTGCCTCATACTCATGCAATTTCATTTTATCACCTTCTGACCTTAAAATCTTCAATGCTAAATTTTTAATAAAATTATCATATAAAAAATTTGGTAAGAAACTTTAAGAAAGTTTCATCAAAACTAATTACCTTTTCGCTCATACTCGGAGGGTAAATTAAAGTTATACTTTGGGAGATTACAACTCTCTCTATGTGGTGATGAATTATGAAGATTCCAAAAACACATCCAAGATATGAATCATTAATGAAGAGAGAAAAGATAATTGAGGCATTAGATAAAGGAATTTTAGCGAAAGCAGGATTGATCGCTCACGGGAGAGGAGAGATGTTTGATTACTTAATTGGGGAGAGAACAATACCGCCTGCATTAAGAGCGATAGAAGCGGCGGCTGCGACACTTGTATTGTCCAAAAATCCAGTGATAAGTGTTAATGGAAATACTGTTGCACTGGCACTTGATGATACTGTTCAACTTGCAAAAGAGTTGAATGGAAAAATAGAAGTTAACTTGTTTTATAGAACTAAGGAGAGGGAATTATCTATAAAAAACCTTTTCGAAGAGAAATTTGGGAACGATATAAAGGAGGGAAAGATAATAATTTTAGGAATTGATGATGCCACTGAGCAGATCCCGAATTTAGACAGTTTGAGAGGAAAGGTCTCAAAAGAGGGAATCTTCTCTGCGGACGTGGTTTTGGTTCCATTAGAGGATGGAGATAGGGCTGAGGCATTGGTTAATATGGGCAAAAAGGTTATTGCGATAGATCTAAACCCATTATCGAGAACTGCAAAAAGATCGACAATAACAATAGTTGATGAGTTAACAAGGGCTTTGCCTCTATTGATTAAGTATGTTAGGGACTTTAAAAAGAAAAATAGAGAAGATCTCTTAAAAATCGTTGAGAACTTTGATAACAAAAAAAATTTAAAAGAAACAATTGAATATATTGTTGAAAGATTAAAAAATATGGACTTTGAGTAAAAGGAGATGAATATGAGGATAGTTTGGTGTATTACTGGGGCTGGTCATTTATTGAGGGAGAGTTTCCAAATTATGAGAGAGTTAAAGGAAGAGAAGGATGTAAAAATTACTACTTTAATTTCTAAGGCAGGAGAGGAAGTTATTAAAATGTATGGTTTATTTGGAGAGTTAAATTATATTTCAGGAGGAGGTTATTACGAAGAAATAGTTTTAGAAAGAGAACATCCCTATTCTTCACCAATAACTGGCCGTTTAAGCTTAGGAAAATACGATTATTTAATAAGTTCTCCAACTACTGGAAATACTGTTGCAAAAGTTGTTAGAGGGATAGCAGATACGCTAATAACTAATGCAATAGCCCAGGCAGGGAAGGGGTTTGTTAGATCTTTAATTGTTCCTGTGGATTACGAGGCAGGAGTTGTTATTACCAAACTTCCCTATTCTATTGATAAAAAAAAGTGTATTTGTTGTTTAAAATGCGTTGAAGCATGTCCAAACGGTGCAATAATTTTAAGGGGCAAGTTTCCTGAGATAGTTTTGTCTAAATGTCTGGGTTGTGGAGAGTGTAAAAGAGCATGTCCAAATGGAGCCATAATTGAAGGAAAAGAAATTAAAATGAGAGTTAGAAAAGTAGATGCAGAAAATACAAAAAGGTTGATGGAATTAGAAGATGTCGTAGTGCTAAAACACCCAAAAGAGATATTGGAATATTTGTTATAAATATTTGTTATAGATTTTTTTACTTTTTAGCAACTACTACTCCCTCTTATCTTTACATACTTCCCAAATATTGATCTTTTTAATGATATATCGACTTCATCAAGCCACTGATCTGCAATAGGGTCGATATAGAGTTTAAATTCTCCATCATAGATTAATTTATCTTTTTCACTGGGGTGGGCAATTGCAATTCCAAACTTTGGACCTCCTCATGCAAATCCTTCAAAGTATATAACAACTTCATTCCTACCTGCTTTTTTTAATTTCTCGAGAATAAACCTCTTTGCCTCTTCTGATATATTAACCCTCTTCATTTTTATCACCACTACATACTTTTAGAAAACTCATATAAATAATTTATGGTTGTGGCAATACTAAACACAACTAATGTTTTAAACAAAAAAGAATAAAAAGGAGTAAAAATAACAATTTATACAAATTATAGTAAATTATATAAAATAAATGATATAGAATAGGAAATAATGAAAGATAAAATAGAATAAACCAAGTAAATTATAAAAATAAAAATCTAATTAAAAATAATATTAAAATAATTAAAAAAATCATAAAAACATAACACCTAAATATTTTACTTTTGAATATTCCCCTTAATATTTTTCCTGTTATCGAGAGATAACTCAATCATATTTAAAAATTGAAAAATAAAAACATTCTTAAAAACAGTATTAATATATAATAAATTATAATCTACAAATCTTATAATCCTTAATACGTGGTGATAAAGTATGCAAGTAGTCCCTCCAAGTGCTTATGATAGGGCAATTACAGTATTCAGTCCAGAAGGAAGATTATATCAAGTGGAATATGCAAGGGAAGCAGTGAGAAGAGGAACAACAGCCGTAGGGATCACATGTAAAGATGGAGTTGTTTTAGCAGTTGATAGAAGAATAACAAGCAAATTAGTAAAGATCAGGTCAATTGAAAAGATATTTCAAATAGATGAGCATGTTGCTGCTGCTACATCTGGATTAGTAGCTGATGCGAGAGTTTTAATAGATAGGGCAAGATTAGAGGCACAAATTTACAGATTAACTTATGGAGAGGAAATATCAATTGAGATGTTAGCAAAAAAGATCTGTGATATTAAACAGGCATATACACAACATGGAGGAGTAAGACCTTTTGGTGTCTCCCTGCTAATTGCAGGAATCGATCGAAACGAAGCGAGATTATTCGAGACAGATCCAAGTGGTGCTCTTATAGAGTATAGGGCAACTGCAATAGGTAGCGGAAGACCAGTTGTGATGGAGCTACTTGAAAAAGAGTATCACGATGACATATCATTAGATAAAGGTTTAGAATTGGCTATAAAGTCATTAGCAAAAGCAAATGAAGATATAAACCCTGAGAATGTTGATGTTTGTGTAATTACAGTAAAAGATGCTCAATTTAAGAGGGTAGATCCAGAAGAAGTTAAAAAACTCATTGAAGAAGTTAAAAGCAAATTGAAACAGAAAACAGATGAGAACGAAGAGCAGAAAAAAGAGAACGAGGAATAAAACATAAATAAAAACAAAAATTGGAATTTACTAAAAACTGTTTTGTTTTAGAACTATTACTTTTTACCTTCTTTATTTTTGAACTGAATAATAACTACTCGGTAAAATAGTCCAATTAATTCAACAAGATAAATAAAAATAAATTAGAGAACTCGATAAGGTTATCGATAAAAATATATAACAATACAAAACCTCCGAAACATTTATATAATTTGGGGAGGGATATTATGGTGTCCTTAGAAGAGGCAGTTATCGCAAGATATACCTCTCACGGAGAGCGATTTGAAATTTTAGTTGATCCCTACTTGGCTGCTAAGCTTAAAGAAGGGCAAAACGTTGATTTTGATGAGCTTTTGGCAATTGAAGTTGTGTTTAAAGATGCAAGTAAAGGAGAAAAGGTTCCGGAAGAAGTTTTGTCTAAGGTCTTCGGAACCACCGATATTAAAGAAATTGCTAAGAAGATAATATTAAAAGGTCAAGTTCAATTAACTGCTAAACAGAGAGAAGAAATAAAAGAGCAGAAAAAAAGGCAAATTATAAATATAATTAGTAGAAACACAATAAATCCTCAAACAGACACTCCTCATCCTCCCAATAGGATAGAAAAAGCAATGGATGAGTTAAAAATAAATATTGACATATATAAAAGTGCAGAAGAACAGGTTCCGGAAATCGTTAAAAAACTTAAAAGAGTATTACCCATTAGATTTGAAAAAAGAGATATTGCAGTTAAAGTTCCTCCTGAATTTGCATCTAAGGCATACCCAACACTCTATCAATTTGGAGCAGTTAAGCAAGAGGAATGGCTTCCAGATGGTTCATTAATAGTATTGATTGAAATTCCCAGTGGGATAGAATCAGAATTTTATGCTCATCTCAACAAGATAACAAAAGGAAATGTTCAAACAAAAGTAGTTAAAAAATACAGTGGTTAAATTCAAAATAACAAGGTGAGGTGAAACTATGTTTAGTCATACAAAAAAAGTAGGACCAACAGGAAGATTTGGTGCGAGATATGGTTTAAAAATAAGAGTTAGAGTTAGAGACGTTGAAATAAAAGCTAAGAAAAAATACAAATGCCCTGTTTGTGGATTTCCTAAGTTAAAAAGAGTTTCAACATCAATCTGGGTATGTGGTAAATGTGGAGCTAAGATAGCAGGAGGGGCATACACCCCAGAAACAGGAGCAGGAAAAGCAGTTACTAAGGCAATAAGAAGAATAGTTGAGAGAAAAGAAGAATAAATCTTTTTTATATTAAATCTTTTTAAGATTTTATCTACCAATATGACATAAACTCTAAAAATATCAAATGTTGGGGATAAGATGGTTGAATACAAATGTTTGAACTGCAAAAAGATAATAAGAATGGAAGAACTTGGCAAGAGGGCAAGATGCCCTCATTGTAGTTATAAAATCCTCGTCAAATTAAGACCAAATGTAGTTAAGCATGTAAAGGCGAGATAAATGATAATAACAACATCAAGGAAACCTTCTCAAAGAACGAGAAGTTTTGCTCGAGATTTAGAAAGAACATTAAACATCCCATACATTCAAAGAGGAAAAACTCCTCTAAAAGAACTGTTTAAAATCGACGATCATATATTGTTAATAGGAGAATTTAAAGGAAATCCGGGAAGTTTGATGATCTATGATGTTGAAAATGAGAAAACACTATCGAGTTTTATTTCTGTAAAATTACAAAAAGAGATATGTGGAGAAAAAATAGAAAACAAAAATGGAATTAGGATAAAAATAGACAAAGAGATTGATGAAGAAACACTACCTTATATAGATCTTTTTGACAAATTCCTGTTCCAACATCTTAATGTAAATGAAGAGAGCAACATTATCTTAAAATTGGAAAAGGATCCAAAATATTTATTTTCTATACAGTTTTATAAAGGAAGGGTAAAAATAGGTCCTTTAATTCGAATAAAGTCCATAAAATTATTTGATAGTTTAGTATAGGGATTTTAATGAACTCATTTGAGTTAAAAATATCCTTCGATAGTGAAGAAGAGGCAGAGGTTATTTATAAAGCAATACTTTTGGAGCATAAATCTTCACAGATACGATCCTCTGCTACAATGGAAATACATAAAAATACAATAACTATAAATGTTAAGGCAGAAGACCTTTCAATATTAAAGGCATCTATCTACTCATACCTTAGGTGGATAGGTGTTGCAAAAAACACATACGAGATCTGTAAGAGTTGAGGAGGTGGTACTTTGGCAAAGATATTTAGAATAACTGGAATAATGAGCAAAAAAGGTAAAGATCCACTTTATTTTAAAAAAGAATATAAGGCATTAAAACCAGAGGATGCATTAGAAATTCTATATTCAGAATTTGGAGGAAGGTATAAAGTTAAAAGAAGTAGAATAAAAATATTAAATGTTGAAGAAATCTCTCCTGAAGAGGTTACAGATCCTGTATTAAAGAAGATTGTAGCTGCTTAATTTGGCTATTTTTATGTTTATTTTTTATTTTTTACGTATGTGGTTTGATGATTTTATCTTAGATAGTTTTAACATATAATATAGATAAAAATAAATATAAAAACTCTATTTTAGTTTTAATTAATTAAAATAAAAATGAAATTTAAAGCAAATAAACAATTAATATTAAAGCAAATTTAACTCTTCCAATTTGCAGGTGAGAGGATATGGAGGATAAAATAGAATTTATTGCAAAGCATGGAAAATGGTTCACAGTGAAAAAATTAAAAATAGATGAGAATGTAGAGAATATAGAGATCGCAAGATTACTGGCATCGATAGATGAAACAGTTTTAAATAAAATACCAGAGTATCTTCCCTTTGATATTGAAAAGCTGAATATCATTGCAGACGAGATATTTCCAAAGAAAAAAGGAAGAATAAAAGAAGAAGATATAATAGAGGCGTTAAAAAAATTAAAGTCCCCTGCAACTACAAGAAAACTAAATGAAATAACAACGTCAAAAGAAGGAAAAGAAATTCTTAAAATTTTATTAAATGGAATAATACTTGAAAGATTGGGAATTCAAACGAGAATCTCTCCGAAAGTAATTGAAAAATACATAGAAAAGGAGAGGGAAAATGGACATTGAAGAAGTTTTAGAAAATGCAAAAAAAGCATTTAAGATAACAAAAAAACATTTTGGAAACACAGTTAGTTTTGAGAGGGCATTGTTTTTAGGATGGCACTGTAATTTAAAAGAACCATGTAAATTTTGTTATATGTCCACTCAAAAGGATAAAATAAAGGATCCAAAAAAGGCAAGGAGAAGATTGGAAAGTATTTTGGCTGAGGCAATTTTAATGAAGAGAATTGGCTGGAAATTAGAATTTATATCTGGAGGGTATGGATACACATCAAAGGAAATAAACAACATTGCAGAGATGATCGCCTATACTCAAAAGTGTAAACAGTATCTAAACGTTGGAGTTGTGGATTTAGATAACATCAATTTGGATGTAATAGAAGGAGTTGTAGGGGCAGTGGAAACAGTTAGTAAGAACAGAGATAGTATCTGCCCCGGAAAACCACTGGATAAAATTATAGATAACTTACTAAAAGCTAAGGACTTGGGTTTGAAAACAGGAATAACCATAATTTTAGGGCTTGGAGAGACGGAAGAGGATATTGAGAAATTGTTAAATTTAATAGAGGAGTTAGATTTAAATAAAATAACCTTTTATTCATTAAATCCTCAAAAAGGGACGATATATGAAAATAAACCCTCTGTCTCTACAATAGAGTATATGCAATGGGTATCTTCGGTTAGATTAAACTTTCCAGATATTAAAATAATAACCGGAGTTTGGGTTGATAAAATTCCAATGATAAGTCCACTGATCATGAGCGGTTCAAACGTAATAACAAAATTTCCATTATTCTCTGTTTTTGGAACAAAAGAAGCACATTGGATAGAAAAAGAAATTAGATCAACAGGAAAGGAACTATTGGGAACATTTACAGATGTGGATGTTTTAGTTGGAAAAAAAACGTTAGAAAAAACTCCTTATATTGAGGAGGAGATAAATATAAGCAGTGAGAATATTAAAAAGATTGAAAATCTCGAAGAAAAGATAAATGAAAAAATAGAAAGTTATATTCTTAAAGTTTTAAAGAAGATTAAAGCTAATTAATCTAATTTTTGGGATAAAATGGATGCCAAACCATTTTTAAAGTGGGCAGGAGGAAAAACACAAATTTTAAGACAAATAGAAGAGAATTTACCAAATGATTTAAAAGAAGGAAAAATTAAAAAATATATCGAACCGTTCGTAGGTGGAGGAGCAGTTTTATTTTACCTTTTACAAAAATATAGATTTAAAGAAGTTGTCATCAATGATATTAATGAGGATTTAATATTATGCTATAAAGTTATTAAAAACGATGTTAATAGTTTAATTGAAGAACTATCATCGTTAAGGGAAGAGTTTTTGTTGTTAAATGAAGAGAAAAGAAAAGATTTTTATTATAAAGTTAGAGATGAGTTTAATAAAAACAAAAATAATTTTGACGAAGTTAAAAGAGTTTCACAGTTTATATTTTTAAATAAAACGTGTTATAATGGATTATATAGAGTTAACAAAAAAGGAAATTTTAATGTTCCTTATGGAAGATACAAAAATCCAAAAATTTTTAATGAGGAAAATTTAAAAAACGTTTCAAAAATATTAAAAAATGTTAAAATTCTCCAAGGAGATTTTGAGATTATAGAAGAGTTTGTTGATGACAGGAGTTTTGTCTATTTTGATCCACCATATAAGCCGTTGAATAAAACATCCTATTTTACATCCTATACAAAGTATGACTTTAACGACAATGATCAAATAAAATTAGCAGAGTTTTATAGAAAATTAGATAAAAGAGGGTCTAAATTGATGTTAAGCAATTCATATAATATTGAATTCTTCGAAAAGCTTTATGAAGGTTTTAATATAAAAAAGGTTGTTGCTAAGAGAATGATAAACTGCAAAGGAAGTAGAAGATCAAATATTTATGAACTTCTAATCTTAAATTATGAATTTTAATTAGATCTATTAGATTGAATATAAACGAAAAACGTAAAACTGAATTATCGAATATTTCATAATTTAATTTAGTAATTTAAATTTCCAAAACCTATAAAAATCAAACCTTGAAAATAATATTGAAATTAATTATCAAAAATAAAATAAAATAATAATAAAAATAAAAAATAAAACTGGTGATTCTATGAATTTAAAAGACATAAAACTTAACGCAGATGAAACCAAAACAACAAAGGCAATATTAAAAGCAAGTTTTGATATGTGGATGGATATAATTGAAGCAGACGTTGTTATAGTTGGTTCAGGACCAAGTGGTTTGACATGTGCAAGATATTTAGCAAAAGAGGGCTTTAAAGTTGTTGTTTTAGAGAGACACTTAGCATTTGGTGGAGGAACATGGGGCGGAGGAATGGGATTCCCATACATTGCAGTTGAGGAGCCAGCGGATGAGTTGTTGAGAGAGATCGGAGTTAACTTAATAGATATGGGGGACGGATATTACGTTGCCGACTCCGTTGAAGTTCCTGCTAAATTGGCAGTTGCGGCAATGAACGCGGGGGCTAAAATATTAACCGGAATAGTTGTTGAAGATCTAATTTTAAGAGAAGAAGGAGTCGCAGGTGTTGTTATAAATAGTTATGCAATTGAAAGAGCGGGGTTGCATATTGATCCACTAACCATAAGAAGTAAAGTGGTTGTTGACGCTACCGGGCATGAGGCATCAGTTGTTAATACGTTAGTAAAGAAAAATAAGTTAGAGGCAGATGTTCCTGGAGAGAAATCAATGTGGGCGGAGAAAGGTGAAAACGCCCTATTAAGAAACACAAGAGAGGTTTATCCAAATCTTTTCGTATGTGGAATGGCTGCTAACGCTTCCCATGGTGGTTATAGAATGGGAGCAGTATTTGGAGGAATGTATCTCTCTGGAAAATTATGTGCTGAGTTGATTATCGAAAAATTAAAAAGGGAGTAAAATAATAAATTAATTGATAATTAAATTTTTAATTTAATTTTTTAGGGTTTTTGTGTTTCGATTTATAATATTATATAAACCAAGGGGAAACTATGAACCTCCTATTACTTACTCTTGTGTTTTTACTAACCAACCTCGTTATATTCAAACTAAGAAAAAAGATTAAACCAAACCTCAGCGAAAATAAAATTTTTAAGGAAATTAAAATCCCTTATCTTAATTTGATTGAAGGAAAAAAAGCAGAGATTGATAAAAAATTAATACCTATTGTATTTATTTTCTTAGTGGGAGTGTTGATCCTACTTGATATTTTATTATATCCACATTTATCAATAACATCGGAAATATTGACGATTTGTGCAATTTTATTATTATTTATTGTCTTAAAATCATTCAACGATAAAATTTCTGTTTATTTATGTGATGAGGGAATATACTATATGAATATGATTATCCGCTGGACAGAGGTTGTAGATGTTAAAAAAGAAGGGGAGTTTTTTGCAGTGGCCTTCGAGGATAAGAAGATATTTGGAAGAAAACATATTTCATTTAAGAAGAGGATTTATTTAACCTATGACAGAGATATTGACGATTTTATCAAAAATCACGTTAAATGAATAACATCTACATTATTATCGTATTGATGAAAGACCGAAAATTTTATATATGTTTTAGGGTATTTTTAGCATATAAAATATTTTCTATTAAATATTCTGACAAATAACCGAACAAACTATCTCGACTTTTTTAACTGGGCAAAATATTTATATCAGATTCCATATATTATGGGTGCTTTTGTTTTACATCGTAATATAAAAAAGAAAGGAGGATAAGCATGGATAGAGAAGCACTACTACAAGCGGTGAAGGAGGCTCGCGAACTCGCGAAGCCGAGGAACTTCACACAGTCCTTCGAATTTATAGCAACACTAAAAGAAATCGACATGAGAAAACCAGAAAATAGAATAAAAGAAGAAGTTGTTTTACCACACGGTAGAGGAAAAGAAGCAAAAATAGCAGTCATCGGAACTGGAGATCTTGCAAAACAGGCAGAAGAATTGGGATTAACAGTAATTAGAAAAGAAGAAATCGAAGAATTAGGTAAAAATAAAAGAAAATTAAGAAAAATAGCTAACGCTCACGACTTCTTTATTGCTCAGGCAGATTTAATGCCTCTTATTGGAAGATATATGGGGGTTATCTTAGGTCCAAGAGGAAAGATGCCAAAACCAGTTCCAGCAAATGCGAACATAAAACCATTAGTTGAAAGATTAAAGAAAACAGTTGTTATAAACACGAGAGACAAACCATATTTCCAGGTCTTAGTAGGAAATGAAAAGATGACTGATGAACAAGTAGTTGATAACATTGAAGCAATTTTAAACGTAGTTGCTAAGAAGTATGAAAAAGGTCTCTATCATTTAAAAGACGCATACGTTAAGTTAACCATGGGACCTGCTGTAAAAGTTAGAAAAGAAAAAGCAAAAAAGAAATAAAACACAAAATATGAAGTATAAGAGATGTGAGATATATAAAAATAAAATGCAAAGGGGATAAAAATGGAAACAAAAGTGCAAGCACACGTAGCCCCGTGGAAATTGGAAGAAGTTAAAACACTCAAGGGGCTTATTAAAAGTAAGCCAGTAGTTGCTATTGTAGATATGATGGATGTTCCTGCCCCTCAATTACAAGAAATTAGAGATAAAATCAGAGATAAAGTTAAATTGAGAATGTCAAGAAATACATTGATTGTAAGGGCTTTGAATGAAGTTGCAGAAGAGTTGAACAATCCAAAATTAGCTGAGTTAGCAAACTACGTTGAGAGAGGGGCAGCGATATTAGTTACAGATATGAATCCGTTTAGATTGTATAAGATGTTAGAGGAGAACAAAAGCCCTGCTCCTGTAAGAGGAGGACAGATCGCTCCTTGTGATATTAAAGTTGAGAAGGGCTCTACAGGAATGCCTCCTGGGCCTTTCTTAGGGGAACTTAAAAGTGTTGGCATTCCTGCTGCAATAGAGAAAGGTAAAATTGCTATCAAAGAGGATAAAGTTGTTGTCAAAAAAGGAGAGGTTGTTTCTCCAAAATTAGCAGCGGTTTTAGATAGGTTGGGAATTAAGCCGGTAAAAGTAGGTTTAAACGTATTGGCTGTTTATGAAGATGGAATTATTTACACGCCAGATGTTTTAAAGGTTGATGAAGACAAACTATTGGCAGATATTCAAACAGCTTACCAAAACGCGTTTAATTTAGCATTTAACACTGCCTATCCAGCAAAAGAGGTCTTGCCATTCTTGATACAGAAGGCATTTATGGATGCAAGAGCTTTATCAATAGAGACGGCATTTATAACCAAAGAAACAGCTGGAGATATATTGGCAAAGGCACAATCTCAAGCATTGGCATTGGCTTCCAAATTACCTGAAGATGCAATAGATGAAGAAATTAAAGAAAAAATATCCTCAGTTGCGGTATCTTCAGCTCCAACAGTAGAAGAGACAAAAGAAGAAGAGAAAAAAGAGGAAGAGAAGAAAGAAGAAGACACAGGAGCAGCTGGATTAGCTCTACTGTTCTAACCGAAAAATATAAATAACTTATAATAAATAGTGAATTGCAAGCCCTTAACATTTAAACCTTATAACTTTCAATGTGAAATATGATAAAAACAAAACACATAAATAAAAAAGAGATAAAAGAAAATTAAAATTAAAAAAATTAAAAGAAAAATAAATACTTTGGGAGGTGTAGATTATGGAATACATATATGCAGCTTTATTATTACACAGTGCAGGAAAAGAAATCACAGAAGATGCAATTAAAGCAGTTTTATCAGCTGCTGGTGTAGATGTAGATGAGGCAAGAGTTAAAGCATTAGTTGCAGGTTTAGAAGGAGTAGATATTGAGGAGGCAATTGCAAACGCTGCAATGCCTGTCGCAGCTGCTCCAGTTGCCGCAGCTCCAGCAGCAGAAGAGACAAAAGAAGAAGAGAAAAAAGAGGAAGAGAAGAAAGAAGAAGACACAGGAGCAGCAGTTGCAGGATTGGCTGCTTTATTCGGATAAATCTTCTACCTATTTTATTTTTATAGACCTATTAATTGGTTAAACTAAATATATAGTTTATAAGATTCCTTTGAAAGCATTTATATACCTTTATTTATATTTTTATATAATATTCATCATAGGTTGTGGTGAAACTATGGAACCAGAAATTAAAATTGTTAACGTTGTCGTCTCAACTAAAATAGGAGATAATATCGACTTAGAAGAGGTAGCACTAATATTAGAAAACGCAGAATATGAGCCAGAGCAATTCCCCGGACTTGTTTGTAGATTAAGCGTGCCAAAAGTTGCTTTATTAATATTTAGAAGTGGAAAAGTAAATTGCACCGGTGCAAAAAGTAAAGAAGAGGCAGAAATAGCAATTAAAAAGATAATAAAAGAGTTGAAAGACGCGGGAATTGATGTTATTGAAAATCCCGAAATAAAGATCCAAAATATGGTCGCAACTGCTGATTTAGGGATTGAACCAAACTTAGACGATATTGCATTAATGGTAGAAGGAACCGAATATGAGCCAGAGCAATTCCCCGGACTTGTTTATAGGTTAGACGATCCAAAAGTCGTGGTTTTGATTTTTGGCAGTGGAAAAGTTGTTATAACAGGTTTAAAAAGTGAAGAAGACGCTAAAAGGGCATTAAACAAAATATTAGAAACAATAAAAGAAGTTCAAGAGTTGTAAGTGATAAGCATGATTGGCATTATCGACTACAACGCTGGAAATCTAAGAAGTATAGAAAAAGCCATTGAATTATACGATAAAGCAATAATAACAAAAAATGAAGAAGATCTGCTTTCTTGTGATAAAGTGGTTTTACCGGGAGTTGGAAATTTCGGAACTGCAATGAAAAACCTCTCCCCTCTTGTAAATACAATCAATACAATCATATCTGAGAAAATTCCATTTTTAGGAATATGTTTAGGAATGCAAGTTCTATTCAATGAAAGTGAGGAAAAAGAAGGAATCAAAGGTCTTGGTCTTATAAAAGGAAAAGTTATTAGATTTAAAAATGTTGAAAAATTGCCTCATATGGGATGGAATAATGTAAAAATTGTTAATGACTGTCCATTGTTCGAGGGCATCTTAGATAATAGCTATTTTTACTTTGTTCACTCATATTACGTAAACCCCGACGAAAACTGCGTTGTGGGTAAAACAACATATGGATTAGAGTTTCCGAGCGTTGTAAATAAAGATAACATATTTGCTACTCAATTTCATCCTGAGAAAAGTGGAAAAATAGGATTAAAGCTTATAGAAAACTTTGTTGAGTTAATCTAAACTATTTTGCTTACTATATAAATTTCCATGATTTTTATAAATTGTTTAATTTTTATTTAATTTTAAATCGTTAACGTGTTTCGTTTAGAAAGTGATCTAAAAACTCCAAGCCCCCTCCGTAGTTAATTGCTTTTGGATGAATGGAAAGAAAATATCTCTTTCCCTCCATTGTGCAAATTTTGTAATCGATTATAGAAATTGGTTCAACTATGATTAAAAGAGTTTTTGGTAAATACCAGGTATATTCTCTATTTACAATATTGTATTCGATTATAGATTCATTTTTTGGAGTGATTAACGTTGTTTTTAATATTATTGAGATATTTCTGTTCAAAAACACCTCTTCTGCATCTTTTGAGATCTTATATCTTGGAGGTATGAAGTATTTAATTTTACTAACGTTAAATTTACACTCTTTCATGATTTTAAAGGATAGATTTAACTTCTCCTCTGCCACTGTTTTATTGCAATTAAATTCATCTCCAATATGGTTATATGCATGAAATTCGATATGATAACCCTCTTTTTCTAATTCGTGTAAGTAGTTTACAAATTTTGGATAATTTTTTAGGTTATGGTTATTTGCATGGTTAACAATGATAAATAAATAAGTTCTGTTCTGAAAATGATGTTTATCTATAATCCTTACAATCTCTTTTAGATCTTTAAAATAAACTGGTGAAACATCATGTATTAAGATTATTGGCTTTTCATCATTTTTATCTCCAATATTTTTTTGTTCGAAAGGAGAAGAAAAAAGAAACATCATTAAAATCAAAAACAAAATCAAAATTGGATAAAAATAAAACTTTTTAAATCGTTTATTTTTCATTATTATTCACATTTTTTCTTTTTTCTTGGCATACATAAGATCTCTCTTGCTTCTATATTAAAAAAGGTATTCATATTTGCTGGTTTTATAACCATTGCTGTGTCCGCTCCTTTTGAAGTTCCTCCAATAGCAATAACCTCTTCTCTTGCTTTTATTAAGCCAGCATCACATGCCATAATTGTTATCTCATAACAAACTTTAACTCCCTGTCCAAATGTTCTTAACGTTTCGGCAATAACTTGAACTGGCCCATAACCTCCCAATTTGTTGGATATTCCTCTCTCAACACCACTCAAAGCATGACTGCCTCTAAATACCTTAGCTCCGCGTTTCTTTAACTCTTCCTCAACATCTTTATCCATCGATATTATATCCTCTCCATGGAATCCTTGATGATATGTAATAACAACAACATTTAGGTTTAAGTTCTCCTTTTCTAACAAATCAAGTAATTTTTTAGCCGTTTCTCCAGTTGATGAGGCAACGACTATACTTTTTATATCTCCCTTCTTAGTCCTCTCTATGGCTATTTTTAATGTTTCATCAGTGTTTTGAACTCCTGGATACTCAAAGAGTTTCATAGTATCTCCCAACATACAAGTTTTTAATCCAAGTTTTTAAATTTACGATTTATAGAATTAAATAATTATTGTAATATTTTAACTATTAGGACTTTAATAATGTTTTCGTTTTATATTGATTGCGGATTTAACAATAAACCATTTTTTGACTTAGATAGGAATGGCTATAAATAATATTTATTGTTTATATTTTATTTCATTTTGAGTTGGGAGTTTTTCCTATTTAAAACCTCCTCAACAATATTTTTGAATATTTCATCGGTTATAAATTTTCCCTCTTCTCTGATCTCTTTAACCTTTTTAACAATCTCGCATAACATTTCTTTATCGTAATCTATACCCATAAGTTTTAACTTATATGCAACAGCCCTACACCCCGAATGTTTTCCTAACAAAATATTTCTTTTAAGACCGATTTTTTCCGGAAGGAATGGTTCATATGTTAGAGGATTTTCTATAACTGCATCAACGTGGATCCCACTTTCATGAGCGAATACAAGCTCTCCAACTATTGGTTTGTTTTTTGGCATCTTTATCCCTGAATAATCTTCAACCATCCTACACAACTCTGGCAAAACCTCTAAATTTAATCCCAAATCAACATCATATAATACAGTTAAAGCCATAATCAACTCTTCTAATGATGCGTTTCCTGCTCTTTCTCCTATACCGTTAACTGTTGTTGAGACCGCCTTAGCCCCACCAATTAACCCGTATATTGAATTTATAACAGCAAATCCAAAGTCGTTATGGCAATGCACTCCTATATGGGATTTTTTTAAATTTTCTTTTAATGTTTTGCAGATAAATTCCATACTTTGTGGAGTTGCACAACCAGTTGTATCTGCTATATGAACTCTATCAGCGCCTGCTTCTTCAGCGGCTTTATGCACTTTAATCAAATCCTCTATTGGTGTTCTTGTCGCATCTTCCGCAGAGAAGGCAACGAATAAACCATGCTCTTTCGCATATTCAACTGCACTAACACCCATCTCTAATATTTCATCTAAACTCTTGTTGTTGAATTTATACTTTAAATGTAGAGGAGATGTTGCTATAAATGTAATAATTCCATCTACATCACATTCTATTGCTTTGTCAATATCTTTCTTTAAAGCCCTACATAGAGCTAATATATCAGCATTTAAACCTTCATTAGCTATTGTTTTGACAATATCTGCCTCCCTTTCAGAGACGATTGGAAAACCTGCCTCAATCTGCTTTAACCCAAGCTCATCCAACTTTCTCGCTATCTCTAATTTTTGTTCTTTTGTAAAGCAAACTCCTGGGGTTTGTTCTCCATCTCTTAGAGTTGTGTCGTAAATGTAAATATCTTTTAAATCTAATTTTGGATTGTATGGGCAGATAGCTTTCCAACTATTCTCAAATAAGAAATCCATAAGCACCACCATAATAATCTATCATCAGAATTTAATATTGGTAAGGTTATTTACTCTTTACTATTACAAATAAATTTCATCTTACACTTCTTACACATCCTATTATGAATTAAAAAATTTAATCCACTCATAATAATAAAAATTCCAAGAATTAAAAAATCCATCATCCTTAAATAAACCTCAAAACTCATCACTATAATTGGAATTATGGTTATAAGCATCCACGTTATCTTAGCAAGTTTTAACCCAAAGTTTATATTTCCAGAATCTCTTTTAAACATTAAAGCAGATACCTTACCCCATCCAGTATTGCATAGCTTTCCATAATAGTAACAATTTGTGCATAGATATTTCCTTAAAACAAATAAAAGCATTATAACAATAAATAGTCCATAAATAACAGAAATAATTGGAAATCCATAAATTTTTAATGGTAGCATTCCTATAATGCCAATCCAAAAATAAATTAATAGGAATATGTTCTGCCCAATAATATGGGTAAGAGGATATTTTTCAAGTCCCTCTTTATAAATCTTCATTTTATTACCTCAATTTTAGCCCCTAAGCTCTTCATAACATTAACAAAGTTTGGGAAGGATATTTTTACTGCCTCTTCCCCTTCAATTATTGTTTTTCCTTCTGCCTTTAATCCTGCTACTGTGAATGCCATAACTAACCTATGATCATGGTAAGTGTTTAGTTTAGCTCCTCTTAATTTTTTAACTCCTCTTATAATTAAACCATCCTGTTTTTCTTTAATCTCAGCACCCATCTTTTTTAATTCGGTTGCACAGGCATTCAACCTATCGCATTCTTTTAATCTAACATGCTCTCCGTTGTAAATCTCTGTCTTTCCTTCTGCAAAGCATCCAAGAACTGCAATTGTTGGAACTAAGTCAGGAATATCTCTAACATCAACATCTATTCCCTCTAAGTTGTATTCTCCCTCTATAATTACTTTATCCTTTTTAACTTTAATATCAGCTCCCATTTTTTTTACAATATTTATTATTGCCTTATCTCCTTGTTTTGAATTGGCAAATAGATTTTCAATAGTTATATTTGAGTTTATTAAAACTCCAGCAGCAATTAAATAAGACGCTGAGGAATAATCTCCTTCAACAATATAGTCAATTGCTTTATACTTTTGATTTCCATAGACCAAGAATCCGTTTTCTGTTTCTTCGATTTTTATACCGAATGTATTTAGAATATCTATCGTTATATCTATATAAGGTTTTGATTTTAAAGGAGATGTTAAAATAATCTCAGTATCTTCTTTATTAAATGGAAGGAACATCATCAAGGAGGTTATAAATTGAGAGCTAATATCTCCTCTAATCTTTACCATATTTCCATCAATTTTTCCACTTTTAACTATTATTGGGGCGGTTCCGTCTAATTTCGATGAAAATGCTTTAATATTTAATTGCTTTAAAGCATCTAACAAAGGTTGCATTGGTCTCTTTCTAATTGAGTCATCTCCTGTTAAAACTGCATATCCTCGGGGAATCTGTGAAGCGATAGAAGTTAAAATTCTTAAAGTTGTTCCACTGTTTCCTATATCAATAACATTATCGGGCGTTTTTAGTTCTCCTCCTTTAATGATCCATTCATCTTCATCTTTTTTTAGTTCAATCTCCGCTCCTAACATTTTACATCCATGAACAGATGATAAACAATCCGCTCCCCAGAGAGGGTTTATGACCTTGCTAATTCCATCAGCCAATGAGGCACCAATAACTGCCCTATGCGTGTATGATTTTGATGGGGGGGCTTTGACTCTCCCTTCTAATCTGTTGGTTGTATTTACCACTAACAAGATCTCTCACCGTATTTTTGTTTTTTGTTTTTATTTATTTTTAGAAAATTTTTAAATTTAATAGGTTTTAATGTTTATGCTGTTTATTAAATGTTAAGTTTAAAAAAGTTAAAAATGTATAAAACTCTATCTAAAAAATTAATTTTGATTAAAAATAGTGGGCTTAATGAAAAACAATAATAAAGATAAAAAACAATAAAGAATTTATATAACTTTTTTAGTATAAAACTTTTAAATAAAAAACTCTTTTTTTAAATACCCATTAAGAAAACTGGAATTATCGAGAGCATCATCAGTATGGCTACAAATATTGCTAATAACTGCCTTTTACTTAATCTTAATTTTGCTGTTTTCATTGCGACCCCCTTAGCTCCAAGTATGATTTTCTAATAATATTGTCATTACTTATATTTAAAGCTTTCAGTATGTTTAAGATCTCTGCCAATGCGTTATCTTTCTCTTCCATACTTTTTACTGATTTTTCTAATTCTAAAAATATTCCAAGTGAATCTACTTCATCAATACTTGCTTCAATATCTCCCTTTTTATAAATCTCCCTAATTTTTCTAATCGGAGGGACTTCTTTAAATCCAAGTTTTTTTAGAATTTTTCTCATTTTTTCTTTATCTTCAATTTTGACTTCAATTTCCTCTCTTGTTTTTGATATGTTATCAAGTTTTGGTCCTTTATATGTGATAAAGAAATTTCCATCTTCATCTCTGATCCTTAAAGCTTCATCAGTTTTTTTAAAGTCCCGATCTATTCCATTGAAATATATATCCTCTTGAAATTTTCTTTTGATGTATTTAAATCCAAGTTCTTCTAATTTTTTTGAAATTTCTTCTTTATTGTTAATTTTTACTTTTATCTCAACTTCGATCATTTTATCACCATATAACTGAAATCTTGTCTACTAATCCCTTTAACGCATTATTTATTTCTTTTTCCCCTACACCATCTATAACAAGATATATAACAACCCTATCTCCTTCCCTTTCAAGAACTGTTGATGTGATATTCCCTCCAATTTTTGATATTCTTGATGAAATATCGGCTAATAGGCCTATTCTATCCTTTGCAACTATTTGTAGTTTTAAAGCACTTAGAGATATTTCCCCTTTTTCCAGTAAAATTAAACCTTCCTTCGTTAATTTAATTCCACCATTTCTACCTTTTTTTGTTTCAACAAGGCCAAGGTCTCTTAAAACCCTAATTTTTGCATCGATATTTTTCGGATGTATGTTTAATTGTTTTGCAAGGTCTTTTGTTGTTGTGGGCTCTTTTAAATGCTCCATGATCTTTTTGGTTAAACCACTAACTTTCATAGTATCACAATCACGTTTATCATATATTGAAAAGATTTAAATTCACAGATATTGTAAGGATATAGGGATAGTTTTATTTTATTTTTTTAATTTAATAAAGAATAGAATGAATAATTATAAAATTATTAATTAACCAAAAAACGAAGAAGTGTTTTAGGTCATTAAATAAATAATAACTAAATAAATAATAAATAATAAAGAATTTGCATACATTTTTGTAATTTTATAATAATATATTTAAGCTCTTGCTCTTTTTCTCTCTCTTTTTAACCTTCTTAATCTCTTTTTATACCACTTCCATCTCATTCTTCCTTTTTTCTTCCATCTTCTTGAACTCCTCTTTATGGTATCACCCTCGTTCTTTTATTTTTAAATGTTTACTTCAAATAATGTATAACAATTACTTAAACTTTTTGGTCTTGTTATTTTAGCCAACTACCTTTCTCCACAACAATATATCCTTCCTTATTGACCTTAGGAGCGATTTTTAAAAATTTCTCCCTGAAATTTGGATCTGCCTCTACTGCGTTATCCTCTCTTAATACATTTCTACTTTCAATTATATAATAACTTTCTTCCATCTCTAAGTTGAACTCTTCCAAAACTTTGCTAAACTTTTCAACAATTTCTTCAGCTTCTTTTTTTATCTTTTCAATCTGCCTTTCATTCAACAGGATCACCATTTAGATTAAACCAAGGTCTTTTAATATCTTTTCTAACACTTGTTTATGTTCACTACTCATCTCACATAGTGGCAATCTCAACTCTCCCGCTGGTCTTCCCATCATATTTAATGCAGTTTTAACTGGAATTGGATTGGTCTCTATGAACATTGCCTTCATTAGAGGGAATAATTTATAATGAATCTCCCTCGCTTTTTCAAAATCTCCTTTTAATGCTGAATCAACCATCTCAACGAACTCTTTCGGAACAATATTCGCTACCACACTAACTACTCCCTGTCCTCCTAAAGAGATTATTGGGAGAGTTAACTCGTCATTTCCTGAGAGAACTGTTATTCCATTTTGGATTAACTCTGAAACTTGGGATAGATTAGGATTTGCTTCTTTAACTGCTGATATGTTGCTATATTCCTCAGATAATATTTTAACTGTTCTCGGTTCTAAGTTTAAGGCAGTTCTTGATGGGACATTATATAAAACAATAGGAATGTTTACTGATTGAGCGATCTTTTCAAAATGTTTTTTTAACCCTTCCTGGGTTGGTTTGTTGTAATAGGGCGTTATTGATAATATGGCATCTGCTCCAACATCTTCAGCAAAAATAGAAAGTTCTACCGCCTCTCTTGTGCAGTTTGAACCTGCTCCTGCAATAACCTGAATCTTACCGTTTGCTATATCCACCACTTTTTCGATAACTTTTTTATGCTCTTCATGTGATAATGTTGGACTTTCTCCAGTGGTTCCAACGGCTACAACTCCACTCACTCCATTTTCAATTAGAAAGTTTAGATGATCTTCCAATCCCTCAAAATCCACGTCTCCATTTTTAAAAGGAGTTATAATGGCGGGATAGACCCCTTTAAACATTTAACGTCACCTTTATTGAAGCTGTCTCATCTTGTGGGTTATGTATCCTGCAATTCTATTTCTTAATCTTTTTGTAGATATTTGGGCAACTTGCTCTAAAACTCTCTTGTTGGTTTCAAAGTCGGTAGTAAACAGATCTCTGTATTTTTTAATCAATTCTAACGATGTTCTTTTTATTAATGTTTGCCTAATCCTTCCCATTCTATCACCTTCTTAATTTTTAGCCGATTAATTTTTTTAACTCTTTATTATTTTTTATTCTATTTATATTTGAAATGAATCTATCTTTGTGTTTCACTTAAATACTGCTTTTGTAGATGTTTGTTATGCTCAATAAGTATTTTGAATATTTGAACTCCGATATTTTCATCTACATTATGTTCTCTACAAAGTTTTCTTATCCTATCGTATATATATTTTTCTCTCTCCTCATCATTAATTGGAATGCCCATCTTGCTTTTTATTTCTGCCACATCCTTAGCCAAACTGTTTCTCTTAGCGATTAACTCTAAGATCTTGCTATCGATCTCATCTATTTTTTTTCTTATTTCATTTAGTTCCTCTGTCATTGCAATCACGAAGATACTAATTTGTCAATGAAGGCAAAAATATCTAACAGTTTTTAATATTTTTTTATTTTTGTTATATTCTATCTTATTATTTTTTTACTCAAATTCTTATATTATTTTGTCAAATAAAACGGAAAGAATATAAGCTATTAAAATGGATTTTTATATAAAAACGTTTTTATACATTCTATATAAATAAACATTACGAGAAATAATTAACAAATTATAAAGCAATAAGGTATAAATAAAAATAGGTGGTATTTAAATAACAATGAAATTATCAAATAGCATTCATCAATATTTTAACAATAAAAGTATGAAAAATACGGCCTATATTTTCCAAATAATTTAATAAAACCAATAAATTTAATAAAAAAATTTAATAAAATTAACTTGGTGATAATAGATGTTTAAGGGTGTTATGGAGAGTGCAAAGGAATTTAAAAAAGTTGTTGATACTATCTCAACGCTTTTAGATGAGATCTGCTTTGAGGTTAATGAGGAAGGGATAAAAGCAAGTGCAATGGATCCCAGTCATGTTGCTCTGGTTAGCTTAGAGATCCCAAGTTTGGCTTTTGAAGAGTTCACTGCTGATGAACATGAGATCGGTATTGATTTAGAGGCATTTAAAAAAGTGATGAACAGGGCAAAATCAAAAGATAAATTGATCTTAGAGTTGGATGAAGAAAAAAACAAATTGAATATCATATTTGAAAATACCGGTAAGAGGAAATTTAGTTTGGCTTTGTTGGATCTATCTGCCTCGTCAGTTAAAGTTCCTGAAATTGAATACCCCAACGTGGTGGTTATTAAAGGAGAAGCGTTTAAAGAAGCACTAAAAGACGCAGATCTTTTTAGTGATTATGTAATACTAAAAGTTGAAAATGATAAATTTTTAATTCAAGCTAAGGGGGATCTAAACGATTTTAGTGCAGAATTTGAGAAAGATGACGCTGCAATTGTGAATTTGGAGGTTGGAGAAGAGGCAAAAAGTGCATTTAATTTGGATTATTTAATGGATATGGTTAAAGGAGTTAGTTCAGGAGATATTATTAAAATATATCTTGGAAATGACATGCCTCTGAAAATGGAATATTCCTTAGCAGGAGTTAATCTAACATTCCTCTTAGCCCCAAGAATTGAAGGATAAATATATATGATGGAAAACAAGTGATACAATGGATTCATCCCTCTATTCTTCTCTAAAAAAATATTTTGTTGAAGAGATAAAAAATGATAAACTTTTAAAACTTCCAGAAAACTTTTATGATGAGGTTAGGGAGTACATAATTACGGCCGAAGACGAAGAAAAAGAAAGAATTAAATACTATTTCAAAGAACTCAGAAAACTTAGGATTTATAAAGCCCTTTACTTAGATGATGAGAGGGAAAATCTGCTTTTAGAAGAATTAGATATTATAACTGCTATTGAAAATATTTCCATTGACTTGAAAATTGAAGAATCATCACAACCCAATGAGATCGAGATACCAAAATCTATATATACAATAAACGATATTGATGTTGTAAAGGTCGATAAAAACTTTCCATCATTTACAGACGGCAGTTATATATACACCCTAAACAAAAATGATGTTCTCTCATTGGATAGAAGGATAGCCAGTATTTTAGAAAAACACAGAATCGTCTCAAGAATAGGTGAAAGTTATGAAAATGCCGAAAAAAGTTAAAAGATACTGTCCATACTGTAAGAAACATACAATTCATACAGTAGAAAAGGCAAAAAAAGGGAAACCAAGTGAGTTAACTTGGGGTCAAAGACAGTTCAGAAGAGTTACCTCAGGATACGGAGGGTTCCCAAGACCTTTACCAGACAGGTCAAAACCAGTTAAAAGAATCGATTTGAGATTTAAATGTACTGAATGTGGAAAGATGCATACAAAGGCAAACGGATGCTTTAGATCTGGTAGATTTGAATTTGTAGAGAAGTAATTTCAAAATAAATTAACGAAACACAAAATACGCCATATATAAAACACCATCATATAAAATATAACCAATCTTTTTTAATATGAAAAATCAAATTCAAACACATAAAAACTAAAAAATAGAAATAGAGAGGGGAGACAATGGAACTGATCCCACAACCAAGAACAAAATTTTTAAAAGTTCAATGTCCAGAATGCAACAACGAGCAAGTTGTATTTGGAAGCCCGGCTACAATAGTTAAGTGCCTTACCTGTGGAAAGGTCTTAGTAGAGCCAAGAAGTGGAAAAGGTAAAGTAAAAGCTAAAATATTGGAGATATTAGGTTAAATCTTTTGCAATTTTAAGATATTTTTGAGATTAGTTTAATTTTTTAATATTTTTAATATTTTTAATTTTTTATGTTGCTTTTTTATCTGCCCTTATATCCCTATTTTCAATGAGAGATCACATCTTTTATTTTAAAAAACTCCTAATCTGTTTAATTCAAAATAAAAAATTATAAAAAAGGCAATAAAAAAAGATTCCATCGTTAAACGTCAATATTTCTTTTTTTTAATCATTAGATTAAAGAAAAGCGTTTATAATTGAATATTCTCAAATAATATTTTAAATGATAATTATTTAGCAATTATTTACACCTATACAGTATCAAAAATATTAAAAAATTTAAAAATTGGAAGATACAAGTGATAAATATGTGCAAAGATGCGAATATTTTAAAAATTATGCTTGGGTTAGTGAAATATGTTGATGTAGATGAAATAGAAGATCTTCCGAAAGTTAAAGTTAAAAACATAGAAGAGTTTTTAGAAGCACATAAGGTTTTAGGAAAACATGTAATTTGCAGATACAGAGATAATAATGAAAGTATTTTCTTTTTTGTAGATAACGGAGTGATATTTTACATACCCTCAGAAGGATTTAAAACATTGGAAGACATGATAGATGCAAAATCATTAGGATTAAATGCAAAGGAATATTATGAATATCTCCACTTTGGAGATATTGAAGAGTATAAAAAATATAAAAACTCTGGCTTTGAGTCAATAGAAGAATATAAAAAAGCGAAAGAACTTGGTTTTATAGGAGGACTTAAAAAACTTGAGGAAGAAGGGATTGCCAAAAAGATAGATGATAAATATATAATTGAATATTTATACTACGGAATCTTAGAAGAGCATGCGTTTTCAAGAGATGTAGATCTTTATAAATTTGCAATGAGCAAAGGATTCAAGAACTTTGAAGAGTTAACTAATGCATTAAAATTTTTCTTTGGAGATGCTAATGAATACAGAGATGCACTAAAAAGAGGATTTAAAGATGCCTATGAATATAACGATGCATTGAGTAGGGGATTTAAAACAGCGGAAGAGTATAGAATAGCAAGAGCCGTAGGAGTTAGTAGTAAAAAAGAACTTGAAGAGTATTTAAAATTAAAAGAGATCTGTGAAAATTTCAGATTAGAGACATTTGAAGAAGGATACTTATTAAATGTTTTAACAAATCTGAATATTGATGAAGAAATAACCCTAAATAAATTATACAACATACTAAAAGAAAAAGAGCGACTTATGAAGATAAAAAAAGATATGCTAAATAAACTTTCAAATTCAACATCTCCACCATGGTACTCTACGAAATTTACAACTATCGATGATTTAGAGCACTATCTTGAAAATAGCGAGATAATATCATACCTTGGAGAATATATGAAAGAGAAAAAAGTTTTTAAGAGGGTGTATCCTCCAAAACCCTCAAGAAGGATTGTTGTCATAGATGCCATCAGCGTTTTAAATAATCCACATAATATATCTGAACAGGCGATCAGTAATTTAATCAAAAAAATTAAAAACGCAGGATTTAAAAATATTATTGTGGTGATGGATACTGCAACATACTACAAAATAAAAGAGAAAGAGATCTGTAAAATGCTATTAAAAGAATGTGAAATGAAAGTTTTAAACTCGAAAAATGATGCGTATAGATTAATAATCGAATACATAAAAAATTTTGGAGCATTGGTAATTAGCAACGCTTCATTTAAAGATTACATAATGGAAACCAGCGATCATAACTTATCATATAAAAACATGAAAAACCACATAATACCTTTTATTATAGAAAACGGAGAAATTAATTTAGATATTGAACTATTAAGGAAACTCTATACCGAAGTAGTTACAAAACGAATAGAAAAGATAAAATCAGACGTGGTAGCATGAAAGTTAGAATTAGGGACTTTATAGAAACAACAGAAGGATTGTATTTTGCAGTAAACACCTATTCTCATCCAAAAGATAGATTTTTCGCTTTTTTAAGATATGTTCCCTACGAGTATATTGACTTTGAAATCCCGATAAATAATATTAGGAAAATAGATGGAAGAAAATACGTAAAGATTGCAGATACATCTCTTGCATATAAATTCTTAGAAAAAAAATTCCCAAAATACTTATTTTATGATGAAGTAAATAGTGTATTAATGCATTCTATTCCAAAAGAAGACATTAAAAGAATTTTAAAGCCAAAAGAACGTCTAAATGAGATTGTTAATGAAGATCAAGATCTTAACGAATTAGAAAAAAAATGTAGAAAACTGGCTATAATACTTGAAGATTACGGAGTTTCACTTAAAAATATGGGAGTTAGCGGATCTCTCCTCCTGAAACTTAACAATGAAAACTCAGATATTGACTTCGTTATCTATGGGAAAGAAAATCACAAAAAAGCAAGAGAATCACTAAAACAAGCGTTTGAAGATAAAAAATTAACTCCACTTTCAGAAGATTTCTGGAAAATTGCCTATCAAAAAAGAATCAAAGATGGAACACTAACCTATGAAGAGTTTGTATTTTATGAAAAAAGAAAATACAATAGAGGGCTCGTAGACGGAACTATGTTTGATCTACTGTTTACAAGAGAGTGGAATGAAATTAACGAAGAATATGGGGATAAAAAATATAACAACTTAGGTTTTATTGAAATAGAAGGGAAGATATTAAATGATGATTATGCCTTTGATAATCCAGCCACTTACAGGGTAGAGTGTTATACAAACCCCGACATAAAAGAAGTGGTTTCTTTTACACATACTTACGCTGGACAATGTTTCAAAGGAGAGGAATTCATTGCAAGAGGTAAATTAGAAGAAGTTATAGAAGGAAATAATAGATATTTAAGATTGGTTGTAGGAACAACGAGAGAGGCATTTAACGAATTTATAAAGTTAAAAATTTAATAAACTAAACGTGTAATTCAATAAATTTTGTAGGTTTATATGCCAATAATTTGGGATAGTAAATAGGAATAATTAGGTGATACTATGAAAGATATTTTAAAAAGGGTCTCTGAAGTTGTATGGGAACTTCCAAAAGATTACAAAGATTGTATGAGAGTTCCGGGGAGGATATACTTAAACGAAATCCTATTAGATGAGTTAGAATCAGAGGTTTTAGAGCAGATAGCGAATGTTGCATGCCTGCCGGGGATTTACAAGTATTCTATAGCCATGCCTGATGTACATTACGGTTATGGCTTTTGTCTCCACCCAGATGCAAAGGTTTTAACTGAGCATGGATTCTACTATAGAATAAAAGATTATGAGAGCCTAAAAGATGAAAAAGTTAATGTATTCAATACAGAAGATAAAAAAATAGAAGCAAGTGAAGTTAAAAAGTTCTTTAAATTAAAACCATACTGCAAAATCTATAGAGTTAGAACAAAGCTTGGATATGAGACGATAGCAACAGAAGACCACCCATTTTATACACCAAACGGAATGGTTGAGCTTAAAAACTTAAAAGTAAATGATAGGGTTGCTATCTATCCTTATGAAGGAGTTGAATATGAAGAACCATCAAATGATGTTATTATAAATGAAAATGATATAATTGAATGCATGAGAAAACTAAACCTAACCAAGAAGAGTAAAGAAATCATCTTAAGAAAACTAAAAGAGAGAAATTTAATTCCATTAACCCACAACCATAAAAAACTTCCTTACTTGTTAAAAATTATGGGATTTGTCTTTGGAGATGGCTCAATGAACTTTATTGGGAAAAGAGGAGATGGCATTATACACTTCTCATCAAAACACTTAGAAGATTTAGAAGGAATTAGAGAAGATATTAAAAAGATTGGTTATACTCCTTCAAGAGTTTATAAAAGGGAAAATGACTGCTACTCATTCTATGTAAATGCATCAAGTTTAGTTGTTTTGTTATATGCATTGGGCGTTCCAATTGGAAACAAGACGTTAAAGAAATACAACTTCCCAGAGTGGATATTCAACTGCAAATTGTGGCAGAAGAGGTTGTTCTTAGCATCATTCTTTGGAGCTGAATTAAGAAAGCCATATCCAAGAAAAGATAGAAAGGCATTATTCACATTCCCAACATTAGAGATGGCTAAAGATATAAAGATTAAAGAGGATGCATTAAAATTCTTAGAAAATATTGTTAAATTATTAAATGAGTTTGGTGTGGAGACAACAATTACAAAAAGAAACTCAACTCACAAAAGAAATGATGGGGCAGAGACAGTTAAATATGTTTTAACAATAATTGGCACGTCCAAGAACTTAATAAACTTATGGGCAAAGATTGGTTATGAATACAACAGAGAGAGGCAGGAATTTGGATGCTACGCAGTGGCATTTTTAAAGTATAGGGAAAAAGAGATAAATAGAAGAAAAGCACTTGCTGAAAAAGTTAAAGAATTGTTTGAAGAAGGTAAAAAACCATCAGAGATTATAAGATTGCTAAATATAAACAAGGAAGATGAAAGATTTGTTAAAGATATTTGGTATAAGTTAAAGAATGGAAAAGAGATTAAAGAGATAAGGGTTCCTTCAAACTTCCCGAGCTATGAAGATTTTATTGAAGAAAGAAAGGTTGGGGATGGATTAGTTTGGGATGAGATTGAAAGTATAGAGGAAGTTGATATAGATGAAGTTTATGATTTCACAATAAATCACAAAGACCATAACTTTATAGCAGATAGCTTTTTAGTTTCAAACTGTATCGGAGGAGTAGCGGCTTTTGACCAAAGAGAAGGAGTTATATGTCCTGGAGGAGTGGGATTTGATATATCATGTCTCACGTCAAACTCAAAAATATTAACAGACGATAGATATTACATAAAATTAGAAAAACTAAAAGAAAAATTGGATTTGCATGTTAAGATTTATAATCCAGATGAAGGAGAAAAGAGTTCAAACATATTGTTTGTCTCTGAAAGAGATGCAAATGAGAGAATAATAAGGATAAAAACAGAGTCAGGAAGGATTTTAGAAGGAAGTAAAGACCACCCAGTTTTAACATTAAATGGCTATGTTCCAATGGGTATGCTAAAAGAAGGAGATGAAATTATAGTTTATCCTTATGAAGGAGTTGAGTATGAAGAGCCATCAGATGAGATGATATTGGATGAAAATGATTTTGCAGAGTATGATGTACAAATAGTAAGATACTTAAAAGAAAGGAATTTATTGCCACTAAAAATGAACAACAAAAATATTGGGATTATTGCAAGGTTGTTAGGATTTGCTTATGGAGATGGAAGTATAGTTAAAGAAAATGGAGATAGAAAGAGGTTGTATGTAGCATTTTATGGAAAAAAAGAGACACTTATTAAAATTAGAGAAGATTTGGAAAAATTAGGAATAAAATCTTCAAAAATATATTCAAGGAAGAGAGAAGTTAAAATAAAAAATGCATGGGGAGATGAATACACAAGTTTATGCGAAGACAACTTTATAAAAATAGCTTCCAAAGCATTTGCACTGTTCATGCATAAATTGGGAATGCCAATTGGTAAAAAAATATGTCAAATTCCAAAAGTTCCTGAGTGGATAAAGAAATCTCCAAAATGGGTAAAAGCAAATTTCTTAGCAGGATTGTTTGGAGCAGATGGAAGTAAGCCAATATCAATGACTAAAAACCACAAATATACTATAAGCTCAATATCCTTAACAATCTCAAAGACAAAGGATATTGAAAATGAACTTATAAACTATTTAAATGAATTAGTAGAAATGTTAAAAGAATTTGATATAAATGCAAACATCTACAAAGTTAGAGAGTATGATGGAAAGGTTATGTATAGGTTGTATATAAGTCCAAACAATAAAGAACTTTATAATTATCTCTCTAAAATTGGGTATGCATATTGTAATGATGAGAAAATTTTATTAATTACAGAATATCTAAGGAGGAAATTAATTACATGGAAAAATATAAACAAAGAAGGGATTTCAAAAGTAGAACAAAATAAAACTTTTGCAAATAATTTTGAAACATTAGAAGAGTTTATTAAAAAATATGGAGTTAGAGGTGGCTTTGTAATAGACAAGATAAAGGAGATTGAAGAAATTCCTTATGATTCAAAATTGTATGATGTTGGAATAGTAAGCAAAGAACACAACTTCATAGCAAATAACATAGTTGTCCATAACTGTGGAGTTCGGCTCATAAGAACAAATTTAACAAAAGAAGAAGTCCAACCAAAGATAAAAGAGCTTATAAAGACATTATTCAAAAATGTCCCTTCTGGTTTGGGAAGTAAGGGAATTGTAAAGTTCAGCAAAAGTGTTATGGATGATGTGTTAGAGGAAGGAGTTAGATGGGCTGTTAAAGAGGGCTATGGATGGAAGGAGGACTTGGAGTTTATTGAAGAAAATGGATGTATGGAGGATGCAGACGCTTCCTATGTTTCAGATAAAGCAAAAGAGAGAGGAAGAGTTCAACTTGGTAGCTTGGGAAGTGGAAACCACTTCTTAGAGGTTCAGTATGTTGAAAAGGTATTTGATGAAGAATCAGCAGAGATTTATGGCATTGAAGAGAATCAAGTTGTTGTTTTAGTACATACCGGTTCAAGAGGTTTAGGACATCAAATCTGCACCGACTATTTAAGAATTATGGAGAAAGCAGCTAAAAACTACGGAATAAAATTGCCAGATAGACAGTTGGCGTGTGCTCCATTTGAATCAGAGGAGGGGCAGAGTTACTTTAAAGCAATGTGTTGCGGAGCAAACTACGCATGGGCAAATAGACAGATGATTACACACTGGGTTAGAGAGAGCTTTGAGGAAGTGTTTAAAATACATGCCGAAGATTTAGAGATGAGTATTGTCTATGATGTAGCCCATAACATAGCTAAGAAAGAGGAACATATGGTAGATGGAAGAAAGGTAAAGGTTATAGTCCATAGAAAGGGAGCTACAAGGGCATTTCCACCAAAACATCCACAAATACCAAAAGAATATAAAGATATTGGACAACCAGTTATCATTCCAGGAGATATGGGAACCGCTTCCTATTTAATGAGAGGGACAGAGATAGCTATGAAAGAGACGTTTGGTTCAACTGCTCATGGAGCAGGAAGAAAGTTAAGTAGGGCTAAGGCATTAAAATTATGGAAAGGTAAAGAGATACAGAAAAGATTGGCAGAAATGGGAATTATAGCAATGAGTGATTCAAAGGCAGTTATGGCAGAAGAAGCTCCCGAAGCATATAAGAGTGTTGATTTAGTTGCAGATACATGCCACAAAGCAGGAATATCATTAAAAGTTGCAAGGATGAAGCCGTTAGGAGTTATTAAAGGATAAATTAATGCTATTTTTGTTTCATTTTATCTCTACCTTTTAAATTTTAATATGCAATTTTCTTTTATATCAATTCTTGTATAAAGATGTGCTCATATATTAAACCTGTGAAAGTTATAAATATCACTAATGAGTATCTTAGCATAAGAAATTTTGGAAGGGATAAAGAAATTAAAAGGATCTTCTTTTTTATAGAAACATTTCTTAAAAGATAAAGAACTTATTTTTTAAAATTAACACTTTGAGGTGAAACTATGACCAATAACTTAGAAATTAAGGACTTGGAAAAAATTGCAAAAAGAGTAAGGTATAAAATTGTCAAAATGGTTGGTTTAGCAAAATCAGGGCATCCCGGTGGAAGTTTATCAGCAACTGATATTATTGTAGCTTTATATTTCAAAATAATGAACTACTCTCCAGATGATCCATATAAAAAAGATAGAGATAGGTTTGTTTTAAGTAAGGGACATGCAGCTCCAGCATTATATGCTGTCTTATCTGAATTGGGGATAATAGAAGAGGAGGAGTTATGGAAATTGAGAAGATTAGAAGGGAAGTTGCAAGGACATCCTTCAATGGACACGCCAGGAGTTGAGATCTGCACTGGCTCATTGGGGCAAGGATTTTCAGCAAGTGTTGGAATTGCCTTAGGATGTAGGTTAGATAAGTTAAACAACTACGTTTATGTTTTGTTGGGAGATGGGGAATGTCAAGAAGGTATAGTTTGGGAAGCAGCAATGGCAGCAGCCCACTATAAATTAGATAACTTAATTGCCTTTATTGATAGAAATAAACTGCAAATAGATGGACATACAGAGGATGTTATGAGCTTGGGAGATATAAAAGCTAAATTTGAGGCATTTGGATGGGATGTCTTTGAAATAGATGGGCATAACTTTGAAGAGATCATAAATACTGTTGAGAAAGCCAAGAGCATGAAAAATGGTAAGCCAAAGATGATCATTGCCTATACAGTAAAAGGTAAGGGAGTTTCATTTATGGAGAATAATGTAGCATTCCATGGAAAAGCTCCTAATGAAGAGCAGTTAAAGCAGGCATTAGAAGAGCTAAAATATGAATAAGATTATTTTGCAGTTTTAGTTAATTTCCCAGAGAAATAAAAAATATTTTAAAAACAAGTAAGTTTGGGAAAAGCATCAGAAATATTCAATATCAGCATAAAAGAGTTTTTATATGAATTAAGAAAAAGAGGCATCCATTTAAATTATGACTTAGAGGAGTCGAAATATTATGAAAGTGATAATCTTAGACACAAATGATACAAATTGTCTTCTCAACGTGGCAGTTAAAATTGTTAGAGAAAAGCTGATGAATTAAAACCTGGTGATTTAGATGATTAAAATTGGAGCTTCGATATTATCTGCTGATTTTGGACATTTAAAGGAAGAGATTAAAAGAGCAGAGGAGGCAGGAGTTGATTTCTTCCACGTTGATATGATGGATGGGCACTTTGTTCCAAATATAAGTATGGGGATTGGGATAGCGAAACATGTTAAAAAGCTAACAGATCTGCCTGTTGATGTTCATTTAATGGTTGAAAATGTAGATCTGTTTATTAACGAATTTGAGGAGATGGATTATATTACATTTCACATAGAGGCGGTTAAATTCCCATTCAGAATTATAAATAAAATAAAAAATATCGGGGCTAAGCCAATAGTCGCTTTAAATCCTGCAACACCTTTGGATGAGATAGAGTATATTTTAGATGAGGTTTATGCAGTTCTAATAATGACCGTTGAGCCCGGATTTTCAGGACAGAAGTTTATTCCAGTGATGACAAAGAAGATTAGAAAGTTAAAGAGCATGATCGTTGAAAATGGATATGATACAAAGATCTTTGTTGATGGAGGAATAAATGTCGAAACAGCTCCGTTAGCAGTTAAAGCAGGAGCGGATGTTTTAATTGCAGCATCTGCAATATTTGGTAAAGAGGATGTTAAAACAGCAGTTAAAAATTTAAGGGACTCAGCTTTAAAGGCATTAAATATAAAAAATCCTGAAAATTTCTTAAATGAAGAGATCAATTTAAACAGTAAAAAATAGGTGAAATTATGGTTAAGTTGAGTGGAATTTATAAAGGAATGAGAAAGGGATATGGAGAAACATTGGTAGAGTTGGGAAAAAAATATGAGAATTTGGTAGTTTTAGATGCTGATCTATCTGGCTCTACACAGACAGCAATGTTTGCCAAAGAATTTCCAGAGAGATTTTTCAATGCAGGAGTTGCAGAGCAGAACATGATTGGAATGGCTGCTGGCTTGGCAACAACTGGTAAAATTGTCTTTGCATCATCATTTGCAATGTTTGCAAGTGGAAGAGCATGGGAGATAATAAGGAATTTAGTTGCATATCCGAAGTTGAATGTTAAAGTTGTTGCCACTCATGCTGGAATTACAGTTGGAGAGGATGGGGCATCTCACCAAATGTGTGAAGACATAGCTATAATGAGGGCTATCCCTAATATGGTTGTTATCGCTCCAACTGATTACTATCACACAAAAAATGTTATTAGAGTTATAGCTGATTATAAAGCCCCTGTTTATGTAAGAATGCCAAGAAGAGATACTGAGATAATCTATGAAAATGAAGAGGAAGCAACATTTGAAATAGGAAAGGGAAAGGTTTTAGTTGAGGGAGAGGACTTAACCATTATAGCAACAGGAGAAGAAGTTCCAGAGGCATTAAAAGCGGGAGAAATTTTAAAAGAGAAAGGAATATCAGCTGAAATTATAGAGATTTCCACAATAAAACCAATAGATGAGGAAATTATTAAAAAAGCAAACGACTTTGTCGTTACAGTTGAAGATCATAACATTATTGGCGGTTTAGGAGGGGCTGTTGCGGAAGTTATTGCCTCAAACGGCTTAAATAAAAAACTTTTAAGAATAGGGATTAATGATGTATTCGGAAGAAGTGGAAAGGCAGATGAACTTTTAAAACACTACGGTTTAGATGGAGAGAGCATAGTTAAGAAAATATTACAAGAGATGAATAAATTTTAACTTTAACTTTTATAGTTTGTTTTTATATACATATTTGCATATTTTATACTTTTATCTTATGTTTTTTTTCGTGTTTAGATTAAACTTTAAAATTTAACATCCAAATAGACAGAAGAACTTATACATAACAAGACCGAAAAGTTTATATACCTGAAATATAATGCATAATTATGCAAACACTGAGCCGCGGTAGTTCAGCCCGGGAGAACGCTGGACTGAAGATCCAGTTGTCGGGTGTTCAAATCACCCCCGCGGCACTAATTTTGAGCCCCCATAGCTCAGCTGGTAGAGCGACGGACTGTTAATCCGTAGGTCGCAGGTTCGAGTCCTGCTGGGGGCGCCATCATTTTTTTATATTTGATTATATTGCATATATAGGGGCCCGTAGCTCAGCCTGGTCAGAGCGCTCGGCTCATAACCGAGTGGTCAAGGGTTCAAATCCCTTCGGGCCCACCATTGCTCCGGTGGTGTAGTCCGGCCAATCATGCGGGCCTTTCGAGCCCGCGACCCGGGTTCAAATCCCGGCCGGAGCATCATATCTTTTTTAACGTAATAAATAAAGAATTATATAATTCAAGTGCAAAGTATGATCTAAGTTAGGAAATAAATGTGCAGGGGTCGCCAAGCCTGGCCAAAGGCGCTGGGCCTAGGACCCAGTCCCGAAGGGGTTCGGGGGTTCAAATCCCCTCCCCTGCACCATTAATGTCGTGGCCGGGGTGGGGTAGTGGCCATCCTGGGGGACTGTGGATCCCCTGACCCGGGTTCAATTCCCGGTCCCGGCCCTTTTTTCTCCTATGCTTAAAATAAGCCCAAATCGTTCATATCCCCGATTTTATATAGTGTCCCAAAATTAAACAAGTGGATTAAATCCCCTTATTTATTTTAGCAGTGTTAATTTATAATTTTAGATGTTTTGATTTTTTGTTGATTATTGTTTTTTTCCTAAAAACATTTCAGTTGACAAGTTCTTTCTATTGGATGCACTTGAAGGTGCGTTCCCAATCCAAGAGGATTGGGACTAAGGCAAGCCCACGACTGGTGGTGA
>Ga0256843_1000064_pt1 | contig 88221 bp, 95 predicted proteins | sample AlvinellametaG_FD_191572 | JGI IMG/M metagenome (GOLD analysis project Ga0256843, IMG submission 191572) | Pompeii worm associated microbial communities from hydrothermal vent at the East Pacific Rise, Pacific Ocean - Alvinella | ecosystem: Host-associated > Annelida > Integument > Unclassified ... | reverse complement strand
TCGATAAAACATATCTGTTTGAAATAGGTGGAAAAAACAAAAGCTTCAAACAGATAAAAGATCTACCAAAAAGCTATGTTATAGCTGATGATATTGAGATAGGCAGTGGAAGTAAGATTCCACTATGGTTGTTTGGGTTCTCATACTAATTCACTCCTTGGTATTTAGTAAAATTATATCTGTCTATAAGGGTATCTCTATATATTTTAACCCAACTTGCTAGTTAAAAGCGAGTTTTTGTTTATCTTCATCAAGTTTCAAGAAGCAGTCAATACTATAGCTTACAAGAAACAATTTGAGTTTAGTAATAAAGCCCTTCATTGAAGTGGCCTTAATAACTTTACCAAACTTTGCCGTTATCATAGAAAAAGCGGTCTCGACGCTTTTTCTAATCTTTCTCTTAGTGAAATACTCATCGTCGTTTTGCATATTCTTTTTGAATATCGGTGCAAGTATTATGCCGCAATCTTTTAAAAAACTTTCAAGTCTGCTTGATACATACCCTTTATCTCCAATAGCAATGGAGTTTTTAGGAAGATTCGGTAAAAAACGGTATGCGGCGCTTATATCGTGCATAGAACCTTCCGAAATATAAAAACTAATCGGTGCTTTATCGGTATTAACAACCATATGAACTTTAAGTCCGTAAAAGAACTTTGCTTTTGAAGCATTGTATCCTTTGAACTTCGGTTCATTCCATAATCTACATCGTTTCTCTCTTGTAATACTACAAAGCTCTACCGGAAATGAATCTACAGAATATATTTTTGATATATCAGTTTTTTCAAATAACTTTCCAAGCCAAACAAATAAAGTGTTTAAAACTTCCTCCATTGTATTGATACGACGAATAAATCTTGAGTATTCCGGAAGATTGACAAGTTGCATCATTTGAATATAGTTATATGCCTTTATATAGTTTCCGTTAAAATCACTCACTGCCAAATATCCTGCTAGCAATATCTCACTATTAGAAAATTTCGCTCGAACATCATCTTTTATCCCCATAGCTTTTAAATACTTGTCGATTAAACAAAAAACCGTATAATTCTTTGCTCCATAAAAACTTCCTTCACAGTCGTTTTATGGAGCTCTTAAGCAATTTTTAGTCCTATCTGCTAACTAGCAATTTGGGTTAACATATTTATAATCATCCAAGTTTCAGTTTTTATACAACTTAGATGATGTACTCTTATATAGAAAAATTTAAAAGTGGATCAAAAAAATGAAAAATATTTTGTCGGTTATATTTAGTTTTGTTTTTATCTTACAGGCAGATATCATACAAGATGGCTTAGATGCTTATAACCAAGGTGACAAGCAAAAAGCAAGTCAGCTTTTTAAAAAAGCCTGTGATGGTGGAAATGCTGGAGGCTGTCTTAATTTAGGAGTTCTTTATGCCAATGGAGATGGTATCAGGCAAAACAAACAAAAAGCAAGTCAGCTTTACAAAAAAGCCTGTGATGGTGGAAATGCTGGAGGCTGTCTTAATTTAGGAGTTCTTTATGCCAATGGAGATGGTATCAGGCAAAACAAACAAAAAGCAAGTCAGCTTTACAAAAAAGCCTGTGATGGTGGAGATGCTGAAGGCTGTTTTAATTTAGGTTTGATGTATGCCAATGGAGATGGTATCAGACAAAACAAACAAAAAGCAAGTCAGCTTTACAAAAAAGCCTGTGATGGTGGAGATGCTGGAGGCTGTTTTAATTTAGGTTTGATGTATGCCAATGGAGATGGTATCAGACAAAATATAAGCTATGCAAAAGAGCTATTTGGTTTGGCTTGTGATAAAGGACTCAATTCTGGTTGTAAAAACTATAGAATACTCAATGAACAGGGGTACTAAATCACAACTATCAACTACTCAAGTACTGCTTTAAAGTGTTTAAGTTGTTCTCTCAAAGATACAAACAACTCTTCTTCAAAAGAGGAAATATTATTGTAATTTTCTTTAAAACATTCCAGTTCATCAGATAGTTTCCTATAGATCCATCTATATTTTTCTTGAATTTTTAGATCAGGATTTTCAAGATCTTTATTGATAATATTACAAAACTTTTGTATATTTTGCAAATAATCAGATGCCATTCCATTAGAGTTTAATTTTCCATCTATATAATCAATATAATACCACCTATCTTCATCCATTTTACACTGTTCAATAATTCTCTCTTGTGCCAAATATTTATATTCGGATGAAAACTTGGCTTTTTCAAATACTTTTCTTGGAATAATAATTCTTGGATAAACAGCATATTTTGATTCAAGTTCATAGACTTCATTCATAGCTGGACCAAAAAGCCTATTATCTTTATGGATAACCTTACCATATGTAATAGCACCACGAAGCAAAAAATCATTTTTTAATAACTCATTAGTCACTTCAGATAGTAACAAAATCAAAAATGCCAATTGATCCCTACTACTAACTTTATAGGACAACACAATACTATCTGAAAATTGTGTACAACACAAATCAATATCTCTATCTAATGCACTACCTACTTCTCTATTTGCTATATTTAATATAGTATCAAGTCCTGTAAATATATGATCAATATAGCTTTCATCTTCTATACTTTTTTTGATATGGTCTTTAAAACCTAAAATATCAATAAAACAAATAACTCGTTCTTCATACTTCATCATCACTCCTATCAATCTTTAAGCATAAATAAAAATAATATTACTAAAAGTCATAAGTAATAGGGCATAACTGATATGATTTGACATTTAGTGTCATAGTACTTCCAAGTACATCATAGTAACATATCTTATTCATACCACTTACTTGTTCACCTTTTAAAAATCCCATAGTTGCATATGCACTTACACTTAAAACCACTAAACCAACTAATACTATAATAAATTTTTTCATCATACATCCTTTCATTTTTCTTACTTAAAGTATAAAAAAATTCCATCTAAATATTAAGGGCAAAAAAATAAAGAAAGATTTTTCTTTATGCCTATATGATGTATAATTAGAATACTTTAAAATTAGTAGGTGTATGTGAAATTTAGCCAATATATTAAACAATGTCGTACCCGTTATAAACTTACTCAAGAGCAACTTTCTGAAGAATTATATATATTTGATGAAAGCTTTATAGGAGTAGATAGCAGAACCATAAGCAGATGGGAACATGCACAAACAAAACCAAGCATAGAACGCATCATTTCCATCATCCGTTTTTTTCAATCAAAATCAGGAGTAGTTCTTCCTTGTTTTGATAACCTTGACAGAACTGCCATAGAAAACGAGATCTGCAAAGTTGGGATCAAAAACCTTATAGGCTCTTCAAAAGAACATATACTCAACTATCCATCAAAACTTTTTACTGTAGAAGATATCACCATAACCCATCTGCGAAGTAAAACAGATATCACCTTGGCACTTGAACTTCCGGTTGATGTTATGCAAAACCTCAGCGGTGGAGCTTTTTCATTTTCAAAAGAGCAACTGCAAAAGTTAGCACTTCATCCAAGCAATATATTTTTACTTAGTGAATACAAGCAAAATTTTGCAGGGATGTTTTTTGTTTTATATCTTAGACAAGATGTATTTGAAAAACTCATGCAGTTTGAGATAACTATAAAAGACCTTACTGTTGAGGATATAGCAGATATTAATGAAGAGGGGTGCAGTGTTCCACTTACTTTTTTTGCACTAAATGATAAGATAGCAACTCTTTTAATACTTCGATACTATGCCTATCTTATAGCCAACCAGCAATATATCGTATCTGTTGGAACAACACCGCTTCTTGAGAGTGGTAAAAAAATAGTTCAGAAAATGCATTTACAAAGATTTCAAGAGAAACAAACAAAGTACGGCACTATCACTTCTTATAAAGCATCTTTGGATACCGTACTTGTCAATAAATCACTTGTCAAGATTCTTTTTCAAAAACAAAACTGTCCAAAAGATAGTATTTAAACAGACTTTTTCTTGCTTTTAGGGCTTTTTTTTGATCTGTAAAGGAGAATCAACCGTGATCTGAGGGATCTCTCTAAAACTTTCTATATAGCCTGTAACACAAACTTTTTTCCCTTTATATCGTTGTTCCGGTGTATGAAATGCATCTCTATTTTCTCCCCATATCACGATAGTAAACTTCTGATTTGGATATGGCTGATCGAGATTAAGAAAAGTAGGTTTTCCTCTACTGTGCTTTGCATAATACCCACTCACAACCACACCACACACCGTTGCTTCCTCTCCAACATGATCCCAAGCCTGTGTTGTTGTATATGTTGCACCAAATGTCAGTGTTATAAATATAGTCAATACTATCAATATCTTCTTCATCTCACCACTCCATCTTTTTTTGAAGTATAAAAGATATTAGAAAATGATATAAGGGCATATCTATATATGTTATCAAATATAAATGCCCTTCAATATAAAATAAACACTAAACTTTCAAGTTCAATTCCCACTAACAGTACAAAAAATACCGTTAGTTATTTACACTCTGCTCTGTTATCTGGGATATACTCTATACCATCCATTTTTGGGATAGTTGATTTTGGTACTGTTCCATCAACTTCTATATACCATCTTGTGATGATCCAGGCACCATCTCTTTTTTGGAGTGTCGCATTGTAAGTTCCACTTGTAAAAACCCTAAAACTTCCATCTGGAAATGCATCAGAGATGAGCATATATGTTCTGACTTCAGCTCTTGTTTTATCCTGATATGCTACATGTACATTTCCCATCGTATGGCGGTGAGCAAAGTTTTTGTTTTTGCTTCCCGGACCACGGAAACAAACACTAACACACCAAGTAACCATTTATTTTTTATTTTCATTTTTTCTCCTTATTTTGCGAATCTTTTCGCACTAAAAAGCAACATAAAAAGACCAATGATAGAAACAGCTATGATAGTAACTGTAACACTTGGATCTTCAAAATTTTGTGCTGCTACGACAAGTGCGGCAGATATATTTCTCTGAGCTACCGAGAGTGAAGAGATCACCCTTTTTTCATACACTTTTCCACCGGCAATAAACCCTATAACAAGAGATAGCACCATAAAAAGTATAACTGCCAAAAGCCCATACCCTATAAAATCGATCATCGCTTTACCATTTAAAATGGTTAGTAGCACTATAATAACCAACAAAGCGACATTACTCAATTTCACCATTTTTTGTTGCCATTTTGCAGCGAAATCTTCTGATTTTGCTTTTGTTACAAGACCTATCGCCAAAGGGATGATCATCATTATGATCAAAGATTTTGCGATAGCACCGCTATCTACATCTACCTCTCCACCTATCATAAGAGGAAGCCCTATAGGGAGTAAAACAACAGTTGCCACCATCAGCAAAAGCATCACGGCAGTTGCCAAAGCGGTATCTGCCTTGGCTATTTCTGCCAGTTTTGGTATAAACGGCGCTCCGGCTGAAAGAGAGAGAATTATCAAACCTATCTTTGTTCCCTCATCAACAGGAGTCAATGTTACTATCCCCAAAGTTGCCAAAGGGATGATGACAAAGTTCACTACCAACACATCCACAACAAGCAATGGTTTTTTGAGTGGTTGGATTATCTGTGAAAGATTAAGTGCAAACCCCATCGAAAGCATTGTTGCAACGACAAAAACAACGACACTCAGACTAAAAACAGAATCTAAAAACTCCATCTATCCTTATCCTCTGTTATGTTCAGCTATAAAATCATCTATGATCTTGTCATAAGTATCAAAAGTAGGTTGCCATCCCCACTCCTGTTTTGCATATTTGTCATCTATCATCAAAGCACTTTTTTCAAGCAGATCCTGCCACTGCTGGTCTATTTCAAAACTTGTCTGTGCATTTGGAAGTTTTGCTTTTACCATTTGGGCAAGTTCACCAGCAGTTGGAGGATTACTCACCCCGTTTATAAGATAACACACACCTTTGATCGCTTCTTTTGGAGCATTACCAAGATCTATGATCGCCCTTGCGGCATCTTTTGTATGAAGCAGTGGCAACTTCATATCTGGTTTAAACTTTACGGTATATGGTTCGTTTTTGAGTGCATAGTTGATGATATCTGAAGTATAACTCACAAAACCACCGGCTCTGCTTCCCGGACCTATGATAGCAGGATAACGGATCGCTCTAAAATCAACTCCGTGTTTTTTTCTAAAAAACCGTCCGGCTCCCTCTTGAAACAGTTTTGTTACTCCATAAAAAGATCCCGGCCTTTGCAAACATCTGTCATCTATCGTTTTTGAATCAAGATCATCTCCAAAGGTTGTCATCGAGCTTGAAAAAAGAAGCTGTCCCACCTCATATTTTTGTACCAACTCTATCATAGTTATAAAACCATCTACATTTACTTTCGTTGCATTATCTATCTGAGTTTCACATGCATCACCTAAAACAGTTGCAAAATGAAAAATTTTTGCAGGTTTGTGTTTTTTTATAACACTCTCAAGAAACTCTACATCAGAAACATCACCCCTCTCATAGACGATCTCATCCATGATATCCAAAACCCTTTTTTGATTTTCACTTCTACCCATAACAACAGGGATATATCTCCCCTCCTCTACCAACTGATGTGTAACAGCCGAACCCAAAAGCCCTGCTCCTCCTGTGATTATTACTTTTTCTTTCATCATCTCTGCCTTAGTATCTCTCTTTGTTTTTTGGTTTAAACCGCTCCCATGCTTTTACAGGATCTGGCAAGGGTTTGTTTTGGGCTTCGTATGTCGGTGCTTCCCATTTGTAGATCTTTGTTGCGATATTTTCTCCAAAGTACATCACATGCTGCTTATAGTTTTTGATCTTCTTGGGACTTAGTTTGATCGTATGCTCTTTTAAAAATGTATGATCAAGCATCCTTGTAAACTGTTCTGCAGAGAGTTCCCATCCAGCATTTGGAGCATTGTAAAGATCGTTTTGCGGTTCACACATATGTTTATCAAGGATCCCTGTGATCTTGACATCCCCAAGTTCAAAAACACCACCCATTCTCTCCATTATCATCGCAGCATCAAGACGATGCACCGCATCATGATCCCCGTGAGCATGAGTACTCAAACCTATATCACATTTGGTAACCGGAAAATCAACCAAAAACCAGTATCCCCCAAATCCGGGAGCATTTCTCCATGGGTCTATAACGATCTCAAGCCCTTTTGGTGTTGTGATCTTAAAAGCACACATCCCATAATATGTGATCTCCACTTCTCCAACATCTTCACGGATACCGCCAAATTTTTGTGCAGCGATAACACGGTCATTGTTAGAGAATTGTAAAAAACCAAGACTCCCTACCGGACCGATGATAGCCTGTTCAAATCCCCACTCTTCTGTAACAACAGGTTGTTGAGTTTCTTCTTTTTCTTTCATCTCAGCTTTTTTAGCCGCTATTTTTTGTGTTTGCATCTTCATCCTTTATATAATATAATGAACATTTTATGACCAACAGAGGAAAAACCGTTATAAAAAAACCGCAAATTTTAAAATATGACAAATCATACTTATGGATTCTGGAGATGCAAATATAGATCAAGAAGGTGTAGGAGAGAGTAGCCTAAAAGGTGAATTTAGCACAAATTATGTCCATATCGTAAACATAAATGTAAACTATAATACCAATCCCAGTTAAAGACTAATAATTTAAATAAAAGACAAGCTATTAGATACAAGGCAGAATGTTGCAGGAGCTACAAGTAGCTTCAAAATATTCTAACGAAGTAGATGATGGCTTATCTTGGCTTCTTAGATACTAACTTCTATAAAACTGTGCTACAAGCATCTGTGCTGCTTGCATGATAGGATAGGTTGTAGGAGCTGAAGTTAAAAGCGGATGGGTAGCAACCTGAAGTCCAACAAGATCAAAGATCGTATAGTTTTTCTCTATGGCAACTCCAAGGATATTGATCATCTCTCCAGCATCAAGCCCACCGACTATCTGAGCACCGATAACCACTCCACCTTTTTTAGTAGCTATAAGTTTGATAGCCTGTTCTTGTGTATTTGGCAAAGACGCAGGATGTTTCCCGGCAACTTTTACTACTGTAGAGATATACTCTATCCCCTCTTTTTTAGCTTGGGACTCAGTTACGCCGGCTGATCCAAAGGCTTGATCCCCCATAACGGTTGAAAAGATCCCTATCGTTCCTTTAAAAGATTTCACAAGATTTATACTAAAAAGATTTGCCGCTGCTACTCTTGCCTCTGCTGTGGCAGTTGAAGCAAGCATCACAGGAGTAACCCGACGGGTGATAAAGTCTCTTTTTTCCGCACAATCACCTATAGCAAAGATATCTGCGACATTTGTTCTCATATACTCATCAACCCGGATTGCACCAAATTCGCCTATATGGATCCCACTCTCTTTTGCAACATCAACATTGGGAGCATATCCAGTTGCCAGTATCACAGCATCTGCTTCGATCTCTTTACCACTTTGAAGTTTTACTCCACAAGCGATTCCATCTTGAGTCAGGATCGCTTCTGTTCTTTCCCCTTTTAGAAAGTTCACACCTTTGTTATCGATGATCGTTTCCATATAGGTAGAGACTTCCATATCAAATGAACTTTTTAACAACTCTGGACCAATAAGAATGATATCTTTGCCACTTGCTTTTAACTCATCTGCTATCTCTACACCGATAAAGCCTGTTCCAACTACTACTATCTTTTGTTTGTTTTGTAGCTCTTTATGCATTAAGCGGATATAATCAGGAGATTTTGGTACCTGATACACCCCTTTTGCGTCATGGTTTTTGATCTTTTTTGGCACCTTTGGAGATGATCCCGTAGCGATGACAAGCTTCTCATATCCATACACTTCGCCACTTTTACATGTAAGTGTTTTTAACTCTGGATCGATCTTCAAAGCTTCATCATGGATAAGTTCAGTACCCATCTTTGCCGCCATATTACCACATGGGATCATATCATCTTCAACAGAATGTAAAAGTGTTCCAAAAACATAAGGGATCCCACAAGGCACCATGGAATCTGCATCTTTTTTGATAATACTTACACTTTTATCCGGATAGTACATCCTGCATCCACCTGCTGCTACCATGGCAGATGGTCCACCACCTATTATCAGTATCTCTTTTTGTATCATTTGAATTCTCCTGCTTCAATTCTAGCAGAATTTATCTGTTATTATCTAAAAGCTATTTGAAAGAAGATAAGTTCCAAAGGCTTTTAACCTTTGGATACAAAGTTATCGGCGAGGAAGAAAGATTTGAAGTTGAACTCTCATCTGCCAATCTTCACCTTGAGTCTCCGGTGTAATAACATTGTAGTAAGCATGAAGCTGTAACGCTCCTGGAACACGTCCGAACTTCATCGCTTTTCCAATCCCTGCACCAAGTGGAACCGTCCAACGGTGGTCACTATCTGCTTCCCAATTGGCAGTTATGATTGGAACAGAAGCGATATACCAGCCATTTGGAAGGTTATAGTTCACAAACGGTTGAATCGTCATTAAGTTCACTTTCTCTACCCCTTGGCTTTGCCCACTTCCGGCAAACGACCAAATGTTCATAAGAAGCGCACCGTAAACCCACTTCCCTTGCATAGTAAGTGCCACTGCAGCAGGTCCCACACCCCACTTTTTCGTTCCTAAAGTATCATCGGTCGCAGTTGGAAGATACACCACAGGTCCAGCACCCCAAAGCCAACCACTTTTTCCCGGATGTTTAGGGGTAAAAAATGCGGTAAATGTGGTATCACCAAGTCCAAATGTACTCCCACTGCTATCTGGATCCATGATATTATCAGGATTACTCACCACTGGCAAGATCGTTCGAGTTACAAGTGTCCAATCATCATTAAAATCAACAGGGATAACAGGCTGGAAGTTCGCAACATTTTTCACTCTGTCATTTGGACCAATGCCAAAATAGGTGTTGTTTTGGATCGGTAAACTATAGATCGCCGTAAGTGGATTTTGTGAAGCTTTGGCAATCTCATCAGTACTCATCTCCGCACCATATGCACTCACACCAAGAGCTAACATGCTTACTAACAGTTTTCTTATAGTTTTTTTCATTGTACTTTCTCCACATCTGGCATTACAAATGTTTTTTCTATCACCTCTTTTTTAGCACCATAAAATCTAAGTGCGGGTGCTACTCTTTTTCCCTCAGTCGGTATCCAGTTAGACTCCAGTCCTTTTGGCGGTTTTGGACCAAAATATAGTGTCACTCCACCATCAGCATCTTTTTTAAGTTTATCTAGTTCAAACGAAGAGATACCGTATTTATCATAAGGGTTATAGATAAATGCCCAAGTATCTGCGTCATAAAGGATGAGCGACCAAAATTGTTTTACCGGCATATCCTTTGGTATCTTTAGTTTATAAAGTTTACTTCCATCAATCGGTTTCCCATCTTTATCGGTCATTGTGAACATATAGATATTTGCCGGTGGAGAGTAGTACGATCTTGGATAATAAGTTGCAAAAAAGTAACGATTTGCTCTTTGTTGCAGATCTATACTATCATCATACACGAAAGAGAAATTGCCGTTCTTATCGGGAGTTAAAACATCTTGCCAATGTCGATTTTTCCAATAGTACATCTTCCTTGAAGGATACGTGAGTTGGTGCTGCATCGTGTAGTAAAAGTCAGCCACAGCTTGACGCATCGCTTTTTTTGTCTTTGTATCCGGATTAAAAGGCTTTCCTTTTTCTATCCCAAGATACTTCAAATACCCCATCATGATCTTATCTTGTTCTTTTACAGGCTCAGTTGTGAAAATCTCATACATATCTTTAAAAAAGTTCTCATCATATTGTGGCAAAGTAGCAAATCTCTTTTTTGATGGGTCAATGAACTTTGTTGGTTTTGGATCATTTAGATAATACATCTTCATCGTTTTTGCATACGCATATGCATCTTTAAATGTAGCTCCCGGCTTTTTAATAGATCTAAATGCAAAATAAACCTCATAACTAGGAGAGTGTAAAACGATGTAGCCTTTTGGGATTTTACCTTTAAAATCAGGTGGAAGCAGAAGGTATTTGCCCCCTTTTCCTTTATCTAGTCCTATAGGACCTACATCGGCGATGGCATATTGCCAGTGATCAACTATCTGTCCATATAGAAGTGCTTTGTCACTAACTGCTGGGATCTCTACAACAACAGGACCATTTTTAAGATTGGTCATAGAGAGGATATAAGGGGTATTGTTGTTTGCAGTGAGAAGTTCAGAGTTTGCATGTGCTACATCACTCCATGCAAGGATCACATTATCATCTCCACCTATTGCCTTTGTAGCTCTTCTAAAACCATAAATGCTAACTGCCGGCATAGCCCACATAGCACTTTGATACGCATAGATATACTTTAAATGGTAATCATAATCTTTTATAGATGATTTCATATCTTTTGGTGGCTTTCCACCAAGTGGCTCAGTCGCAGATGAGTGTAAAAGACTAAAAGCTATAACACTTGAGAGTAAAAGTTTTGCAAGTCTCATTTTTGCTCCTATTTTGCTGGTTTTGCTGTTGGGAACTTCCAAGTTCCATCAAGTATCTCTTTACTTGGTTTATACATTCTAACGATGTATTGCCATCCTTCAACTATAGGGATGAAGTTGTCTGCCTTGTCATCCCCTCCAAAATGCACCGTTACACTTCCATCTTTGTTTTTCTTTGCCGTTACATTGTTGATGTTGTAAGTGTTGTATTTGTTCTTGAACATAAAGCGATCTTTATCATATACTGTTATAGACCAAAACCCGCCAACTGGAACATTTGCCGGAACTTCTAAGACATAAGGGGTTTTTCCATCATTTTTCTTTGGAGTAACCGGGATATAGAGTGCATCACGGCGTTGCATACCACCCCATCCGACTGCAACTCCCATAGCATTTTCAAGGTAGCTTCTATCACACTTCACACCAAAATATCTTGAAGAACTACTTGTAGTGCTTCCGATGGCATTATAATGTTTACGAAGTACCATCATCTGTTTTGGATCCCATTTTTGGATGTCCTTGAGTGTTCCTTTGTTTTTTTGGATCACTTTCACCTTATCCTGTAATGTATGAGCTTCTTTCATATCTTTTGGATCGTTTGGATTGGCAAAGGTACGAATTCCCAGCATAATGTAGCGTGTACCGATCTTTTCTTTTGTAAAAGTTACTTTTGTTGGAGCGTACCAAGCAGGATAGATATCGTGATCTTCAGAGATAAGCATCAAAGACATATACCGTCCGTTTGTTTTTGGAAGCTCAACTGTTAGAGGGGATTTTTCAAGATCAAACACTCCAAAAGAGTAGATCGTATCACGGTTTCCACTGTGAGTTACTTGATTGTCGATTGGATAGTGTTTTCTAGCATGTGCGAACTTTCCAAAGGCATTGAACTTTTTGGCATACCCTACAAACTGCAAGTCGGTTTCTGCACGAACATAGTTAAATGCATCGACCGTTGGCGCATTATGATCCCACTTTGGCAAGTAATACTCTTTTTTACATTCATCTGCATTGATACTTCCAACAAGAAGTGTAGAAGTAAGCAAACTATATACTATTTTTTTATAACCCATCTTAAGATTCTCCATGATTTTTTGGATATTATATCTTAGAGGGTATTCTAGGTGTTATCAGAAATACGAAAATTTCTATAAAGCCTTTTGCAAAGTCTCTGAAGGGCTCTCACCAAACGTCTGTTTGTATTCGTTGGCAAAATGGCTAAGATGATAGAAATGGTACTTAAAAGCCACCTCTCCGACAGTCATGTTTTTACTACTGCTGTGTAAAAGCTCTTCCCTGATCGCATGAAGTTTGATACTTTGAAGATACTGTTTTGGAGTGATGCCGAGCTCTTTTTTAAAATGGTACTGAAGGGTTCTTATATTTACTCCAAGCTTATGAGCAACCTCAGAAACATTAAGCCCCTCTTGCAAACTTGTATGAAGTAACTCTCTTGCTTCAAAAACAATGTTCTTTTTCTCTTTTTCTATCGGTTCTTGAATATCAAAAGAACAAAAAAGATCATAAAGTATCTGCTTTTCGATATACAAAAACTCTTCAAATGTTACTTTTGCGGGATCTCTTTGGAAAAAATACTGCATCCATGAATGCATATGGCGGATATAACGATTGGCATCCCCTTTGTGCATAAAAAGCCGTTTTAAATGAAGCATCTCTTTGGCATCAGCATTGAAAAAGTTTCCAAAACAGGTTTCAAAGAAGTGCTTTTGGATTGTTAAAACAAATATATAATGCCCCCCATGAAAGAGCACATCCAACTCTTCTTCTGGAAACAGCACAACAAGCTGATCCTCCTCTAAAGGCTGGTTCTTAAAAGAGACGATCTCTTTAGAGCGGATAAGTGAGACAACCACACAGTCTGAGGGGAACATCCCCTCTATCATATATGAACCGCTATAATACTCCTGTGCATATTGCAAGTGTGGCGTATGAAACATCTTTATCCCAACTTCGACCGCTTGTTTGCTTAACTGGCACAACCTTGCATCCCATCCTTGGGCAATGGCATAGAGCTGTTGTAACTCCATAGTAGGAGCGATCGTTACGATATTGGGGACAAAAGGGGTTTTTCCCTTTTTTTGATGATCCGCCATCAACTTGCCTTTAGATTGATCTTTGCAAATATTATACCAACTATCATACAAAAAACAATGATTTTTCTGTCATTTTCGTGTTTCTGATAACGCCCAGTCCTCTCTCTAAGCTATAATTTTTCAACTTAAATTTCACAGGAGAGAAGTGAAGATGAAAATAAAAAAACTCCTTTTAACAACATTGCTTGGAGTATCGCTTTTAACGACACAGCTAAGCGCACAAGACTATACCGAAGAAGAGATCGCAGAGATGATCAATAACCCTCTGAGTTATCTATGGATGTTTGGTCTTCAAAACGATACATTCTTCTATGACGGAGATATCCAAGGAGTAGATAAGATAGAGGTCAATAGACTGATGCTTATGCCTGTTATGGCATTTCAACTTACCGATAACTATAAAGTTGTAGCTCGTCCATGGCTTCCTGTTATGTCCACAAAACTTCCAAGGAACAAATCAGACTTCAGTGTCTCTCAACCAGAACAACCAGGTGGCTTACCTACGGTTGGTATCGCAGATACTTCATGGGAAACCGGTATAGGTGATGCTGGTCTATGGTTAGCATTTGCAAGTAATGAAGGGGCAAAACCTCCATTTATCTGGGGTGCAGGACTTACATCGATGTTCGATACCGCTTCAAAAGAGGAGTTTGGAACAGGTTATAACAGTGCAGGGCCTATGGCTCTTGCTTTTTGGGTAGATGATACATGGATCGTTGGAGGAGTGATTCAGCATTGGTGGGATTTTTCTGGAAATGGAACTCAAGCAAATCATGATGGAATGAATCTAACTGATTTTCAATATATCATCCGTTATCGTCTAACAAACAAGACAAATATCGGTATGGGTCCAAATGTTCAATACAACTGGGATACAAAAGATTGGAACATACCTGTTGGTGGAGGAATGGATACACTCATCTATCTTGGACCACTTCCTATAAAGATAGGTGCTGAAGCGTATTATTATGTAAATGACGGGAGAGACCAGTTCCATAATGACTGGCAATTTAGAATCTTTGCGATACCGGTTCTTCCTTCACCTGATTGGTCAAGAAAGCCTTGGTTCTAACTTGAAAAAGGGAAAAACAATATTTCCCTTTTTTGATTACATTGTAAGATCTAAAACAGCTTTTGCTTTGTTGATAAGTTCATGATCTACTGTTTTGTCTTTTGCATCGATCGCTTTCATGATCTTTGCCATACCAAGTAAAACTCCACCAAAGATCTCTGGAAGTCTATTCTCAAGTTCTATTTCAAGCGCTATTGTTGCTGGATAGTGTGTAAGCATCTCTACTACATCTTTTACTTCGATACTCTCTTCAAGTTTTTTAAACTCATCGATAGTCTTTTCTAAACCATTTGTAAGTGGGACATCACATACCCAGATCACATCTCTTGAGTTATATTTTGCATTTCGCTCACCTGCTACTAAAAGATCATATACTTTTTGATCAATAATATCTGTGATCTCTTTTGCATGACCTTTATGGATATCAAGTCCTGCACCTTTTCTAAATATTTCTTGTAATTTTGTAAATCCTACTACTGCCATTTCATATCCTTTTTATCTATTTTTTTTTGACTGATGAAATTGTATGATAAATAAACATTCTTTAATGCCATCTAAGTAGCATTACTTTTGAAGATGTTCTTTTGCTGCTTTCTTCCCATATTCAATTATCTCTTTAGCTCTATGGAACTCAAACATCCCACAAAGGTTTCTTGGTATTGTTATTTCAATATCAGGTGGATATGCAGCAAGCTTAACCCGACTCAGATTTGCTTGCATCGTATCAAAAGAACGATTGGCAACTTTAAATGTTCCACTTTGCAATAAGGGAGTTCTTAACGCAAAAGAAGCTATGGAGCTTTTAAGCTTTTCCATCCATTGCATTTCACTTTTTGTTGGTGCACCTAGAAGGTTCTGATGGCTAATCTCCCCACCAAGGTTAACTGCGATCGTAAGATCACTTTTATCTCCAAATGTTGGTGCAATAGGTACAGGATTTAACACTCCTCCATCAACAAGTACTTTTCCATCTATAGTATAAGGTGCAAAAAAGATCGGGATAGAAATCGAAGCACGTATAGCATCCAATAAACTTCCACTTTGAAGCCATACCTCTTTTTCTTCATTAATATCACTTGCAACTGCTGTATATTTTATAAAAAGTTCTTGGATATCTATATCTTCACTCAAAATCTCTTCTAAACTGTTCATCAACCGCTTACCACTTACTAAACCACTTTCTCCATCAAAATCTAATAATGAGATAATATCAAATGCACCTAATGAAAGGATCCATTTTTTATATTGATCTAGTTTATTTGCTGCATAGAACCCTCCAACAAGAGCACCCATTGAGCATCCAGAGATTGAAACTATTTCATATCCTTCTTCTTCTAAATACTCTATCACTCCTATATGAGCAAGTCCTCTTGCTCCTCCACTACCTAAAACCAAAGAGATCTTTTGTCCCATTTTTTCTCCCTCTTCTAACTTTAGTATGGTATAATTTTCTTACTAAATTTACAAAGGGATTTTTATGCAATTTTGCGCTCCACTAAAAAGTAATTCTAAAAAAATTCTATTACTTGGTTCAGGTGAACTTGGAAAAGAAGTAGCGATCGAAGCACAACGACTTGGTCTTGAAGTGATCGCTGTTGACAGATATGAAAATGCTCCAGCACACTTAGTAGCACATAGAAGCCATGTGGTCAATATGCAAGATACTGAAGCTGTTTTAGAGATCATCAGACGTGAAAAACCTGACTTTATCCTCCCAGAGATCGAAGCGATCAGTATCGATGCACTCTTTGCGGCTGAAAAAGAAGGGTTTAATGTCATACCAAACGCAGAAGCAGTCAATAAAACGATGAACAGAAAAAATATCCGCGTCTTTGCTGCTGAAGAGTTGGGACTTAAAACAAGTCCATATCTGTTTGTCAGCACCTACGAAGAGCTTGTGGAAGCTGGAAAAAAAGTAGGCTATCCATGTGTTATCAAGCCTGTTATGAGTAGTAGCGGTCATGGACAAAGTGTCGCACGAAGCGAAGCGGATATGGCAAAATCGTGGGAAATCGCAAAAGAAGCACGAGGCGATGCAAGTGAATTGATCGTTGAAGGGTTTGTTGATTTTGATTATGAGATCACACTTTTAACTGCTAGAAATGAAACAGGAACGGTATTTTGTGAACCTATCGGACATGAACAAAGAGATGGAGATTATGTTTTTTCTTGGCAACCGATGCAAATGAGCGAATTAGCTCTTCAAAGATCACAAGAGATAGCTAAAAAGATCACTGATGGTTTAGGGGGTCGAGGTATCTTTGGAGTGGAGCTTTTTATCAAAGGGGATGAGGTATATTTCAGTGAAGTAAGCCCTCGTCCACACGATACCGGTATGGTTACACTTATCACACAAAGTCAAAGTGAATTTGCTTTACATGTAAGAGCAGTTTTAGGACTTCCACTTGGATTTACATTTTATGGTGATGGTGCTAGTGCGGCATATAAAGCAGAAAATGAAAGCTACGCTCCAGTTGTTGAAGTAGATGAGAGTGTATTTGATAGTAACAGTTTTGTACGGGTTTTCTCAAAGCCTGAGAGTCATAAAGGACGACGTATGGCAGTTGTACTTGTATTTGATGAGGTAGAAAAAGCGTTAGAAAAGTCTCGCAAGCTTATCACAAAGCTCACAGACAAATAAAATATAGGTTACTCTTTGTAACCTATATCATCTTCATCGATCTCTTCACGAAGAGGGATCAAAATAGCAATAAGCACTAAAACAAGTCCAAAGATCAAAACACTCTCTTGTGGAGAATCCTTAAAGATATCTACCAATGTTAATTTTCCAAGATCTGGTCCCATGATCATCTTAAACTGATCATAGAAGATCGTAAAGACTGCTCCACCTAGTATCCCACCGATAGCTCCAACCATAATATCGATACGCCCTTCAGCTACTGATATAGGACCTGTTCCTGGACATTTTCCAAAGATAGCCATAGCAGCACCAAAGATCGTACCACCAATGATCAGTCCACCAAGATTGATAGGTTTGATATGATATGATGCCCAACCCATCTCTATCATAAAGTATAAACCGATACTTGCAAGTCCTATAGCCAAAAAAAGCATTTTAGGAACAATAGTATCTTTAAGCATCGCAAAACCACCGATTTTTTCAAACTTATGCACTTTTGTGTACTGGATAATAGAACCAAATACGATACCAATAAGAAAAACAAGTACAACAGAACCATGTCCTTCGTTTTGCACTGTTGCAAACATACTAAGGATTCTATCTAACATATTTGAAGTTGTTTCATACATCGTTACTATCCTTTTTGTAAAAATACTTTCCGGTAACAATCAGCGAAACCAACACAACACCACCAAATATCATACTACTTATAGCAGTTTGAGTCATTCCACTTAGAAAGTGTCCACTTGTACATCCACCAGCGAGTCTTGCTCCAATGATAAGAAAGAAACCACCAATAAAACTCCAAAAAAGTCGTGAAGTTACAGAGTTGTTCTTATACTTTTTCCAAGCAGAAGGAACGATAGTAAAACGAAATGTCTTTGTAACAAAAACAGCATTAATAAACGCTCCAAAAAGCACTCCTAGAAGCATCACACCTTCCCATGAACCAGGATTATGGATCTCTTTAAGGTAAGTGTATTTTTCAGGGTCAAGATCGAAAATAATCCCTGCAAAATATGGTACATATGTAGAAGCACCTATAGGTCTATTTGCTCCTAATGTTGAAAAAACAAAAAGCAACAAAAGTGCCATCAAGATCCCACCTAACCACCAAGGTATCTTTTTAATCATATTTTATCCTATATAAAATTTTTTCGTATTATACAAAGTTATAGTTAATAATGATTATAGATATTTGAATAACTTATATCTTAAAGATTTGATTAATTTTGATATAATTCCTGATACTATTATACAGTTATACAGTGCTAAAAGGAAGATGATGAAAATAGTACTTCTAGATGCGATCACTTTTGGTGATACTGATCTAAGTGGATTTAATGATTTGGCAGATAAAGTTGAAATATATCAAAAAACAGCTCCAAATGAAACACAAAAACGGATAAAAGATGCCGACATCGTTGTTACGAACAAAGTAGTTATCTCTAAAGAGATCATGCAAGAATCACCAAAGCTAAAGCTTATCTGTGTAGCAGCAACAGGGATGAACAATGTCGATATAGAAGCAGCCAAAAAATTTGGAATAGATGTTAGGAATGTTGCAGGATACTCTACAGCATCAGTTGTCCAACACACCTTTGCTATGCTTTTATATCTACTAGAACACTCTGCATATTATGATCAAAAGGTCAAAAGTAAAGAGTACTCAAAAAGTGGAATATTTACTGATATAAGTAAACCTTTTTGGGAAATCAAAGGAAAAAAATGGGGGATCATAGGTCTTGGTGCTATAGGAAAGGGAGTTGCGGAAATTGCAGAAGCTTTCGGTGCTGAAGTCGTTTACTACTCAACAAGTGGAAAGAATAGTTTTGCAAAATACAAACAACTCACACTAGATGAACTTATGGCACAATGTGATATCATTACTATCCATGCACCATTAAATGAAAATACACAAAAACTTATAGGCTATAAGGAACTCTTTACATGTAAAGATGGAACGATAGTACTCAATCTTGGTCGTGGCGGGATTATAGATGAGGAAGCAGCTGCTAAAATAGTTGATGAAAAAGAGATCTTTATAGGGCTTGATGTGTTTGAAAAAGAACCTTTAACGGAAGATTCCCCTCTTTTACATGTAAATCATCCTGAACGCTTACATTTAACTCCACATATTGCATGGACAAGTAAAGAAGCAAGAGAAAAACTTATCGAAGGTGTTATCAACAATATTAAAGAGATATGCTGTTAGCATTTTCTCTTTTCATCACCTCATTTCTAGCAGCTACCATTCTTCCATTTAGCTCAGAAGTCGCACTTTATACTGCTCTTGAAAAAGGACTTGATCCATTCATAGCACTTCTAAGCGCTTCTTTAGGCAACGTAAGTGCTATCATTCTTAATTATTATCTTGGATACTTCTTGTACGAAAAAACAAAAACAAAGCTTCTTTCATCAAAAACAGGAAGAAAAGCTTACAGTTATGCTCATCAATACGGTTATTGGGCACTTTTACTTTCCTGGTTACCCATCATTGGTGATCCTATTACACTTGTTGCTGGTATTTTCAAACTTCATTTTATAAAATTTATCATTATTGCTGGTTTTCTAAGGATTCTACGCTACTTTCTAATAATTTTACTATTTAATTCTATATTTTAGAAGAAAATAAGTTTTCTAAGATTAAAATGTGAGAATGAAACCATTTTTTAAAGCATATAAAAAGCAATTCTTACAATCTTTAGCATTGTTATTATTTATTGTGCTTATGGGCTCTTTACTTATCTATTCTATTTTACTTAAACAACAAGAGAATTTTCAAACAAGGAAAATTCAAAATGAGGCACTATTATATAAATCTACAAAACAAGGTTTACAAACATTAGCAGACAATACATTTTTGCTTGATATCAATATACCTGAGATCAAAAAGATCCTTCAAGAAGCCAATAATCCAACAAAAAGAGATGTTGCCAGAAAAAAACTTTTTCAACTCTTAGAACCAAAATACCGCTTGATGAAAGAAACCGGTACAAGACAACTACATTTTCATCTTCCTGGTGCTATTAGTTTTTTACGTTTTCACAAACCATCAAGATATGGAGATTCTCTTAAAGGGATCCGATACTCAGTAGAACTAGTAAATAAAACAAAACAAATAGTTCGTGGTTTTGAAGAGGGTCGTGTTCTTAATGGTTTTCGTAATGTATATCCTCTTTTTAATGATGGTAAATTCTTAGGGACCGTTGAAATTTCATATTCACTCAAAGCCTTTATTAGAAATATCACCAAAGTTCAAAGAGGATATTATGGACTTTTACTCAAAAACAATATTATTAATAAAAAAGTCTGGAAAGAAGAGCAAAGATATTATGAACCATCTATAATGGCTCCAGGATATAGCTGGGATAAAAAATCTCTTCATTGCATGTTTTCTACACTTCAGGACTTTACTGATGATGATCTAAAAAAAGCGGAAACACAACTTGCACCACTTGTTTCTAAAAAACTAAAAGAGAAAAAAGATTTCCTTATTAATTTTAAATGCAGACATGGTAATTGTATATTGATTTTTAAATATATCTACAATATAAAAAAAGAACCCGTTGCTATTTTCGTTGTAGCGAAATATGACAACTTTCTCCAAATACAAAAAGAAACCCTCTTAACACTCAGCATCAGTGGTTTAATATTAGCATTATTAAGCTCTTTTCTATTTTTTATTTATTTGAAAAAGAACCATGATTTTACAAACTATCTCGAACATCAATCAATAACCGATCCTCTTACAGAACTCTTTAATAGAAGAGGATTTCTAAATATAGTCACTCCATATGTAACATCATCTCTACAAAACAGATCACCTTTTAGTATTTTATTTTTAGATATCGATCATTTTAAACAGATCAATGACACATATGGACATGAAGTAGGGGATAAAGTATTAAAAGAATTATCTAAAATACTTCGTAGATCTTTACGAAAATCAGATATTATAACACGATGGGGAGGAGAAGAATTTATCATTTTTCTTAAAGACACACCACTACAAACTGCTTTAGAAGTAGCAGAGAAACTACGACAAACAATACAAACCTATACCAACCCAGATATACCACCATTTACAGTAAGCATTGGTGTGTACCAAAATATGGATGGAAACTTAGATAAATCAATCAAAAAAGCAGATGAAGCATTGTATAAGGCAAAAAGAAACGGACGAAATAAAGTTGAAGTTGTTTATTAGCCATTTTTGTTAAGATACGAAGATTTGAGTATAATTCCACAACGCTAAAATAGAGGTAAATCATTATGGCAAAAGTATTGGTTATTGGTGCTGGAGGAGCTGGTCTTAGTGCAGCAATATCTGCAAAAGAAGCTGGTGCGGAAGTAATACTTGTAACAAAAGAGTATCCAACAAGAAGTCAAACCTGCATGGCACAAGGTGGGATAAACGCTGCATTACATAAAGAGGATTCTATACAACAGCATATTGAAGATACACTTATCTCTGCAAAAGGGCTTGGAGATAAAAAGATGATCGAGCTTTTATGCCAAAATGCTCCACAAACAATAACATGGCTTAATCAAATCGGGGTTCCATTTTCTCGTACTGAAGATGGAAAAATAGCACAACGTAAACTTGGTGGAGCATCTGCACCAAGAGCCTGTTATGCACAAGATTATACTGGATTGAAAATTTTACATACTCTTTATGATTATGCAAATAAGCTCAATATAATTTTTTTAAATGAATTGTTCTTACTTGAACTCATCATCAATGATGGATCTGTAACCGGTGCACTCTTTTTAGATATAAAAACCGGAAAAACACAAACAATATATGCCGATAGTATTATCCTAGCTGGAGGAGGATACTCAAAAATATACAACCAGTATTCTACTAATTCCAAAGCAGCTTCTGGAGATGTTATTGCTGTTGCAATGCGAGCAGGTGTTCATATTCGAAATATGGAATTTGTACAATTCCATCCAACAGCACTCAAGAACTCTGCAATTCTTATCAGCGAAAGTGCAAGAGGAGCTGGGGGGAAACTATTAAATTCAAAAGAAGAACGTTTTGTAGATGAACTTAAGCCAAGAGATGCTGTTAGTCAGGCGATCTTCGATGAGATACAAAAAGGAGAGAATATCTTTTTAGACATTACTCATCTTGGGGAAAAATTTATTGATGAGGAACTCCCGCAAGAAAGAAAACTTGCAAAACTATATGAAGGGATAGACCCAGTTTATGAAAAGATTCCTATCAAACCTGTTGCACACTATACTATGGGCGGTATCGCGGTAAATGAAAGTATGCAAACAAATATCCAAAACCTTTTTGCTGTTGGAGAATGCAGTGAAGCAAAGGTTCATGGTGCTAATAGACTTGGAGGTAACTCTTTATTGGAAATCGTTGTCTTTGGTCGTATAGCAGGAGAAAAAGCTTCTCTAGTTAAAACAATAACTCAAACAAACAACAAACACACCTTCTCAAATCTGTTAGCTGAAAACTTCAATGCTTCTCCTACAATAAATTTTTACGAACAACAACAAAAACTAGGTGAACTCCTTTATAAAGATTGTGGGATCAAACGCAATGCAAGCGATCTTAAAAAACTACTTGATAATATTGAAACGATGAAAGAGCAACTTCCATCAATGGGAGTAAGTGATAATTCTCAAAACTATAATACTCATTTGATCGATTTCTTAGAGTTTAAGAACAGACTTTTCATAGCACAAGAAGTGGTACTATCCGCTCTTAACAATACACAAAGTATTGGAGCACACTTTAGAACAGATACATAATAATCTATGAAAAATAAAATGAAAAAGTGGAGTTATAATGAAACTAACAATTAAAAGAGATGAAGAACTGATCGAATATGAAGTAGAAAATGTTCTAACCCTTCTAGAGGCATTAGAACAGATCAAACAATCACAAGATCCAACACTCTCATTTAGCCATGGATGCCGAAGTAGTATATGTGGGAGTTGTGCATTACGTGTCAATGAAAAAGAAGAGCTTGCTTGTGCCTATACTCCAAATGATGGGGATATTATCGAACCATTAAAGAACTTTCCTCTTCTTCGTGATCTTGTAGTTGATATGGAACATGCTCTTAACAAAAACAAGTCTGCACAAGCATTCTTACTTTCATTTCAAAATACTCAATTAACTCATGATGATGAAAAGCTCAATGCTTTACAAAGTGATTGTATTTTATGTGGAAGCTGTTATAGTGCTTGTCCGGTCTTTAGTATCAATGAAAACTTTGCAGGACCTTTTTCCCTAACTCGTGTTTGGAAATATGTTAGTGATAAACGAGAAGCTGATCCAAAAGGCCATATAGACTCCATTCAACAAAATGGAGTATGGGATTGTACTCTTTGTAATGAATGTACTCTTGTATGCCCACAAGGGATTAGTCCAAAACAGGATATTGAAAAACTACGTGCAAAATCAAGCCAATATGGATATATGGATCCCAACTTCGCTAACTTTGGTGGATTTGATGGAGGGCTTGGATTTTAATTCAAGGAAGATTAAGTATTTAAGACCTATAATTTTCTTCTACTTCGTAGAAAAAGGGTTACAATGAAAAAATTACTTATAAGTTTAGCAGCAGTTGCTACATTCTCTTCAGGTCTGTTCGCAACTGTAAATTCTCAAACAGGTTGTGGACTTGGTGCTATGTTGGTCAAAGACGATTCTACAGCATTCATGCTTGCACTTCAAGCAACAACAAATGCAACATCTTTCAATCAAACATTTGGTATCACATCTGGAACTTCAGGATGTAAAAGAGCCAGATTAGTTTTAAATGAAAGAGCAGAAGAATTTGTTGCAGCAAATATGGATACTCTTGCAAAAGAGATCTCTATGGGTCAAGGGGAAAGCATAGATACTCTTGCTGAACTCCTAAACATTGAAGATAAAGAAGCTTTTGCATCTACTCTTCAAAAGAACTATAATAAAATCTACTCTCATAAAGATGTAGAGATGCATGAAGTTCTTGACTCTGTAGCACAAACAGCTCTATAGTCAAAACTACTTCTAACGGCGTTTAACGCCGTTATCTTCTTCAAAGGCCTTTGCTATAAATAAGATATTATTACTACTTTTTTCTTTATGTACTTTTACAATAGCATCTCCGGTACAAACATATATACAAAAAGCATTAAAAGAAAAACTTTATGATAAACGATATTGGAAACTCCTTTTACATGTAAATAACAATACAAGTGAAATCAATAACAAAGAATTCTTTCTTTCACCAAATGGAAAATATTCCCAAAAAGATGAATTGATCGCTACGATACAGGCTCTTTATAATGAAAAGTATTTTGATGACAATGCAACAGCATGTTTATTTCCTGCCAGAACAAGGTGGTTAACAGATCAACTCCATCTAAAAAACCTACCAAAAGTAACATGTAAAGAATATAATAAAGTTCTTCATAGACTCGATCCAGTCTCAACAACTATTGTCTTTCCTTCTGCACATATTAATTCTCCGGCATCTATGTTCGGACATACCTTTTTACGTATTAATTCTTCTTATAATTCAAAACTCCTTTCTTATGCGATCAATTATGCTGCCGATGCTGATTCCAATAAAGAAAATGGGGTTATCTTTGCTATAAAAGGACTTTTTGGAGGATATGATGGTAAATATTCTCTTTTACCATACTACGAAAAACTTAAGGAGTATCAAGACACAGAAAACAGGGATATATGGGAGTATGATCTTAATCTGAATATACAAGAAACAAAAAGAATGTTTGAACATATCTGGGAAGTCAAAGATACATATACAACATATTTATTTTTTAACCGTAATTGTTCGTATGCAATGCTTTGGCTCTTAGAAGTTGCTCGCCCTAGCCTACATCTTAGAGGTGATTTTATATATCAGGTCTCTCCCCTTGAAACTATTTTTACTATTAAAAAGGCAAAACTTATTAAATCATATAGTTTTCGAGCATCAAGCAGATCTCAGATAGAAGCTTATAGGTCTATCCTTAGTTATAAAGAGATCCAATTGGCAAAACAACTTTCAAAAAATACTATATCTCTTTCAGACTTTATAAAAGATAAGCAGATAATACTTGATAAAAAACGCTATATCCTTGAATTGGCCATCAATCTCTTACAATATGACTACAAACAAAAAAAAATAACAAAAGAGTACTATCTTCAAACATTTCACACACTTACACTTACACGTGCAAAAATGGGAAAAACAAAAAAGATCATTCCCAAACAACCTGATAATCCATTGCAAGGACATCAAGCAAATAGGCTCAATATCGGTTTTGAAACATACGATAATCAGTTGGCTACTATCTTTTCTATCCGTCCAGTTTATCATTCTTTCGAGGATTCACCCATTGGTTTTTTACGTGGAACCCAAATAGAGTTCTTTAACATCGAACTTTTAGGTTCAAATAATGGTTTAAAGATTGAAAAAGCCACACTGTTATCTCTTTATTCTATAACACAAATAGATTCTATATTTACCCCTTTATCATGGAAACTCCAAATGGGATGGGATACAAACTCAATCGAACAAAAAACTAAATTCAACACTACGATCGATTTTGGATGGAGTTTAGGTAATAATCTTGGGTATATCTATATTCTTGGAGACCTTTTTGGATACAATGGAGCAATAGCCAATATTGCCATAGGTACTGATATAGGTATCGTTATAGATAAACTCATTAAAAATAATAATACCCACTTTGAATATATACACCGTTTTTATAATAATTCTTATCAACAAAATATCTTTAAACTCGATCACAATATAAGGATAGATCAAAATTTTTCAGTACTCTTCCAATATACTTATAAAGACAAAATAAACACCAACAACACTCAAATAAATGAAGAAAAATATCGTTTAAGCTTCTGTTTATATTTTTAACTTTCTTTAATTAAAATTATGCTAGAGTATAGAAATTTTGATTCCTAATACTAAAAGGTATAACAACATGAAAAAAAGATTATTACCACTCATAATGTTTGGGGTTTTAAGTTCAACATCCGCTATGGCATTTGATATGAATGCAATGCATCTGTATGCTTCTTTAGAAGTAGGCTATGGATTCAATGAAGACAAACAAATCAACAACGATGATGATGATATCAAAGAAACAAATGATGAATTTGATATTGGATTCAAAGTTGGTTATGGAGAAGATGGAGGATGGAAAGCTGAAGGAAAGTTTTCTTATATAAAGTTTGAAGACGGTATCTATGATAATAGATTCAGAAAGTACCCTTTAACGATGCAAGATACAAATAGTGATGATTTTTTTGAAGTAAGTATCGTTGCCATTAGAGAGTTCAAAACACCAGTAAAGAACCTTTATCCTTTCGTAAGAGTTGGTGGTGGCTATGGTTTAATGAAAGTTGACCATCTTGAAGACGACTATGTTGGTGAAGTGTCTTTTCATACAGGTGGTGGTATCTCTTATACCGCTACAAAGGCCTTTTCTATAGCTAGTGGTGTTGATTATATTCATAGAAGATGGTCGAGAGAACATAATTTAGAAGATGGATACAGTTTAAAAATAAGACAAAATACTTTTAGACCTTATATCGCTTTAAATTACGCTTTTTAATCTTTAAAAAGAACACTTGCATTACAAGTGTTCTTTATGTTTGATATTATCTTATAAGATAAGTATCTCCTAATCTTGCATTGTTTGTAGGATTTTCAAGCCAGTATGCAGTATCTTTTCCTAAAGTTTTTACACAACTTCCAAGTACACTACATGAACTTCTGTACATCCCAAAATATCCACCACCAGATCTTCTTGCTGCTTTGAAAGATGCCTTTAGTTTTTTCCCTTTATAAAGTTTTCCGGAAATAACAACATATTTATTATGCCCTATACCTGCATGTCCAGCACTAATAGCATCTGTAATGCGTACTTTAAGAACCAAATCATTTGCTTTTGGTTTTCCATCTATAATAACATTGATATTTCTCTTAGCTGCATATCTTTGTATCCATGTCATTAATTGAGTATCTATACTACATTCAGCCTTGATATTTGGCGGAACATTGTTAGAATAAGTTGCTCGCGAACTAATATAAACAGTTTTCCCATGAACATTTTTTGTTGCAACTGAACCTTTTTTAGCTGGTGCCGGTTTTGCTCCTCCACAACCAACAAAAAAAGACACAACAACAATCCCTAAAATAAAAGACTTAAAAAATTTCGACATGTTTACTCCTTCAATGAAATTTAAAACTATTGTATCAAAAAATAACAAAACTTATCCTTGTTTAGATTTGAATTAGTTATAAATATAGCTCCTTAAGCTAAGTTTCGATACCATTTTATTCTAATATTAATCAAAGGTAAACAATGTTGCAAGATGGGATATATACTCTTTTACAACAAGAAAAAGACAAAATCACAATAAAACTAAGCGATAAAACGCATCCTCTTTTTCAAGCACATTTCCCAAATAATCCTATTCTCCCAGGCTTTATCCACTTTGATATTGTTAGTAATATTTTCAATATAAAAATAACACACATCAAAAAAGCAAAATTTTTGAAGATTGTTGTTCCAGAACAAGTACTCACCTATGAAAAAAACAACAATAAATTTAAAGTTTATTGTGAAAATACAGAAATAGCGAACTTTGTATTATGAAAACAAATACATGTGTTGTTATCCCCGTATATAATTCACCTTTTATATATGAAGTAATTAAAGAGGTATTATCACTTGACTATGAGCTCATAGTTGTAGATGATGGCTCTGGTCAAGCTATTATAAAAAATGACCTTGACTTTCACCTTATAACACATCAAACAAATATGGGAAAAGGAGAAGCAATACTTAGCGGTGCAAAGAAAGCAAAAGAATTAGGATATGAGTATTTTGTAACAATGGATGCCGATAAACAACATATCCCATCAGAGATTCCAAAATTATTAAATGCCTATGAAGAAAACACTATAGTAATAGGTTCTCGTAATTTTGAACATGAGAATGTACCTAAAAGTTCAAAATTTGGAAGAAAATTCAGTAACTTTTGGGTAAACCTTGAAACATTTAGAAACTTTAAAGATACTCAAAGTGGCTTTAGAGTGTATCCAGTTTCTATTCTTGATCTCAATATTTCCAATAAAAGATTTGATTTCGAAATAGAGGTTTTAGTTCTTCACTGTTTTAGAAAAGGAAAAACAAAAGAGGTTGATGTTGAATGTTACTATCCACCTGCTGAAGAAAGGGTCTCTCATTTTGACAAAGTACAAGACAATATAAGACTCTCTTTAATTCATACAAAACTAACTATACAAAGGTTCTTACTTCTAAGAGGCTTTTTATGGAACTAATCCATTCAAATTGAAGCTTAATATTATTTATTGTATAATACATACACAATAAAAGCTAGTATGTTCTTTAAAATATAATTTAAAAAGTGGTGATGATGAAAAAAGTTTTAGTGCTTTATTATTCTCAATCTGGTCAATTAAAAAAAGTAATAGATAACTTTATCAAAGACTTACCAGATCAAGAGATTAATGTAACACTAAAAGAGATCAAACCAAAAAAGCAATACCCATATCCTTGGCCATTCTATAAATTTGCTGTTGAATTTCCAGAGGCTGTACTCATGGAAGGAACAGAAGTTCAAGAGATAGATGGGATCGATGAAGATTATGATCTTATTATCCTAGGATATACTATCTGGTTTTTATCACCATCACCTCCTGTAGTAGGTTTTTTAAAATCCCAACAGGCAAAAAAACTTTTTAAAAACAAACCTGTTATAACCGTTATAGCGTGTCGTGATATGTGGGTAATGGCGCAAGAAAAAATGAAATCTCTTCTTAATGACCTTGAGGCAAAGCTAATAGACAATGTAGCTTTAACAGATCAAGGAAAAGGGATCTACTCTTTTGTTACAACACCTAGATGGCTCCTAACAGGAAAAAAGAATGGTTTTTGGTTTTTTCCACCTGCTGGAATACTTGAAAAAGATATAGAACAAGCGAACAGATTTGGTAAAAGACTTAATGAATCACTAAAAAAAGATAAAGAAAAAGAATTTCAACCTTTACTTAAGAACTTAGGAGCTGTCAATGTTGATGGAAAACTTATTGCAAGTGAGATTATAGCAACTCGAAGTTCAAAGGTTTGGGCAAAAATCATTAAAAAGTTTGGTCCAAAAGATTCTATAGGCAGAAAGATCGGTGTAACGATCTATTCTGTTTTTTTGGTCATACTGGTCTTTACGGTGGTACCTATTAACATAATGGTTAGAAAGGTACTCAATAAATTTCAAAAAGAAAAACTTAAAATACTGGAAACAAAATATGAACAACCAAGTGGTAGATAGGAGCTAGAGTGAGAGACGTATATATAAATAAGATAGCGGCATTTTTTCCAAACGAACCTGTAAATAATGATGATATAGAAAAAGTCTTGGGAATGGTTGATGGAAAACCATCTTTGGTAAAGAGAATCGTTTTAAAATCAAACAAGATCAAAACAAGATACTATGCTATAGATCCAGAAACAAATGAAACGACTCATTCAAATGCTCAACTCGCTGCGGAAGCCATTAAAGAGCTTTCCAAAGAGTTTGATATCCATAAAGCAGAACTTCTAGCATGTGGAACAACCACACCAGATCAACTTCTACCAAGCCATGCACTGATGGTTCATGGAGAAACTGATCTAAAAAACATAGAGGTTCTTAGTGTTGCAGGAATTTGTCTTAGTGGTTTAAGTGCCTTAAAATATGCATATACATCTGTTAAATCAGGTGAAATAGAATGTGCCATTGCAACAGGAAGTGAAAATGTTTCTGCATCTATGAGAGGTAGAAACTTTGAACCTGAAGTTCAAGCAAAAGTAGAAATGGTTAAAAAGAATAAAGAACTTACATTTGAAAAAGACTTCCTTCGATGGATGCTTAGTGATGGAGCGGGTGCTATTGGTATAAGTTCAAAACCAAACAAAGAGGGTATCTCTCTTAAAATCAACAAAATTTTTGCTCGCTCTTATGCAAACGAAATGGAAGTTTGTATGTATTCGGGTTGTGAGAAGCTCAAAGATGGAACTGCCAAAGGATATAGAGAATATCTGCCGGAAGAATGGCTAAAAAAATCTATCTTTGCTATTAAACAAGATGTAAAACTCTTAAATGACAATGTTTTAAAATATACAGTTGAAAAACCTTTAGCAGAAATGTTAGAAAAGAAGATGTTTGATCCCCAAGAGATCGATTGGTACTTACCACATTACTCTTCTGGATATTTCAGAGATAAAGTATATGAAAGTATGAGAAAGGTAGGGTGCGATATCCCTCAAGAAAAATGGTTCACTAACCTCAGTACAAAAGGTAATACAGGTTCAGCATCTATTTTTATTATCCTTGAAGAACTCTTTAATTCCGGAAAGCTCAAAAAAGGGGAAAAACTTCTTTGCTATATCCCAGAAAGTGGAAGATTTTCAACTGCATTTATGCTACTGGAGGTAGTATAAATGGATATAAACAGCGTCCCACAAGATAACAGTTCAACATATGCAAATATGAAAAAGGTTATCTACGCTTCAGATGAGGAAGGAAAACTCACAAGTGTTGCCTCAACTGGATGGGAGGTTGAAGAAACCGCTACAAAACTTGCATTAAGTGATATTGAAAAAAGTATCAAAAAAGCGTATGAAGAAGTTAAAGATGGAAAGAAGTCTCCACTTTACTATCATATGTATGCTGCACGTATGGATATTGTAGTACTTTCACAATCTACAGGTTTTTTTCAATGGACCATTAAGCGACACTTCAAACCAGAAGTGTTTAAGAAACTTAGTGAAAAAAGACTTTTACAGTATTGTGATGCTTTAGGGATTACACTCAAAGAGATAAAAGTACTACCAGAGGTAAAAGATGAATAACTTTGAACACACACACCATGCACATTGTGAAAGTGGTGTTATGTCTTCTATGCTAAGACATTATGGACTTAATATCAGCGAACCGATGGTATTTGGACTGACCAATGCTCTCAATTTTGCCTATATTCCTTTTGTAAAGATAGGAGGAATGCCTCTTGTAGCTTATAGAAGTATGCCTAAGGCAATTATAAAGAATATTAAAAAAAATCTCAAAGTAGAGATGAAACTAGAAACCTTTTCCTCAAAAGAAAAGGGAGAACAAAGATTAGATGAACTTTTAGCAGAAGGGAAAATAGTAGGAGCTCAAACATCTGTATATTGGCTTGAATATTTTCCAAAAGAGATAAGATTTCATTTTAATGCACACAACCTTCTTATCTACGCAAAAGAGGGTAACGAATACCTTATAAGTGATCCTGTATTTGACAAAAGTGTTCGTTGTTCTAAAGAATCTTTGAGCAAAGCTAGATTTGCAAAAGGTGTCATGGCACCAAAAGGACTCCTTTATTATCCAACACATATACCTAAAGAAGTTGACCTTAAACCTATCATCGCAAAAAATATCAAAAAGCTCTCTAAAAATATGTTAAGAACACCTGTACCTATAGCAGGTCTAAAGGGGATGAAATATCTTGCAAAAAATATAGCGAAGCTGGAAAATAAAGATAAAAAATATGCAAAACTATTCATAGCACATGTTGTTAGAATGCAAGAAGAGATCGGAACTGGTGGTGCAGGATTTCGCTTTATGTATGCTTCATTTTTACAAGAAGCAAGTGAACTTTTTAATAATGATAAAACACTTATGGATGCATCAAAAATGATGCTTGCTGTTGGTGACGAATGGCGAGAATTTGCACTTATGTGCGCAAAATCCCTAAAAGCAAAAAACAAAATTGATTTTAAAACTCTTTCTCAAAAACTTCTCCATATAAGTGAAGAAGAAGCTAAGGTCTATAAAAAGATGCTGGAATTTAAGGAACCTATTTAAATGACCATAGAAGTTTGTAACGTAGTAAAAAAATATGGTGACTTCAAAGCACTTGATGGACTTTCATTATCGATAAAAAAAGGAACTATTTTTGGTCTACTGGGTGTTAATGGTGCTGGAAAAAGCACTCTTTTATCCATACTCAATGGTCTCAGTAAATTTGATAGTGGCGAAATAAATATTTTTGGTCTTGACATTAAAAAAGATATAAAAAAAATCAAAGAGATCAGTTCCATAATCCCTCAAAATCTTGCCTTCTATGAAAAACTTACAGTAAGAGAAAATCTTGAATTTTTCGCTAAGATCCAAAAAGCAACAAAAGAGAACTATGAAAAAGCAATACAAATAAATGCTTTAGAAAATGTTTTAGACCAAATGGCATCCACACTTTCTGGTGGACAAAAAAGAAGACTCAATATCGCCATAGGACTATTAAACGATCCACAGATCATCTATTTTGATGAGCCAACAGTAGGAATTGATCCAAAAAGTAGAAATGAGATCCTTGACTCGATCAAAGAATATAAAAAGATGGATATTACAGTTATCTATACTAGCCATTACATGAATGAAGTAGAAAGAATCTGTGATGATGTCGCTATTATCTCTCAGGGAAAACTTATAGAACAAGGGAAGTTAAAAGATCTTTTCTCTTCAAAAAACTCTACTTTAGAAAAACATTTCTTAGAACTTACAGAGGGTGAAAATGTTTAAGGCTATGGTGAAAAAAGAGTTTCTTCTTATTTTGAGAGATAAACATGCCCTTATGGCACTTTTTATTATGCCTGCTGTTTTTATCCTCATTATGTCAGTAGCAATGAAAGATATATTTTCACAAAAAACAGTAAGTTTTGATATTGCATTGATCGATCATGATAAAACAGAAATCAGTAAGATGCTTATAGATGATCTAAAAAAAGATAAGACTTTTCATCTCGTTCAAAAAAATGATGCTCAATTTATTATAACACTGCCAAAAGGATATGGAAATATTGAAGATACAACCACGGATCCAAAAAAAGCTCTGATATCTGTTCAAGGATCTGTAAAAAGCGATATGATAGAGATATTTAAAGCAAAACTAATGAACCATATCGTAAAGATGAAGCTCTCTATTATAAAAGAAAAGCTCAGTGAATTTTCAGATGAAGCAGCAAATGCCATAGGCTCGGTATCTCTTTCAACAAAGGAACTCTTTACTTTAAAATACAATCAACAAGATAAAGTACCAAATTCAACACAACAAAGTGTTCCTACCTGGATAGTTTTTGGAATGTTCTTTATTATTATTCCAATGTCAACTATCTTTATCAATGAACGAAAACAAAATACACTTAGTCGCCTGAACTCAATGAATGTTTCTGTTTTATCTATGACAATTTCTAAAGTGATACCTTATATACTCATCGCACAAATTCAAATGTGGCTCATGGTAGGTGTTGGAATGTTTTTAGTGCCATATTTTGATACACCGGCCTTAGAGATAAATGGCAGTATTGCAGCCCTTGTTTTACTCTCATTTAGCCTTAGTATCTCTGCTATTGGAGTCTCTACGCTCATTGCTGTGAGTGCTTCTTCAAGCGAACAAGCAACAACGATTGGAGGTATACTAAATATCCTTCTTGGTGCTATTGGAGGGATTATGGTTCCAAAGTTCTTTATGCCTGAAACTATGCAAAAACTTGCTGACATCTCACCAATGTCATGGGGACTTGATGGATTTTTAGATATCTTTTTAAAAGGTGGTGATATCTTCAGTGTACTTGATGAATCCATTGCGTTGTTTTGTTTTGGAACTATTGCTTTAATAATATCTATGTTAGTATTATATAAAAGATTAGAGGATGGGCTTTAATGGATTTTGAGCAGTTAAAATATGATCTAAAAAAACTAATCATTGAAGAATGCGAAAAGGAAGATATCACTCCTGAAGAGATTAAAGACGATGTTATGCTTTTTTCTGATGAAAGTGGTTTAGAGCTTGATTCTTTGGATGCCCTTCAAATATCGATGGGTCTTTTAAATAAATATGGTGTAAGATTAGGTGATTCTAAAGAGTTTAGAAGAAATGTTACAACTATTGAAAAGTTAGCACAATATATACAAAAAGAACATGCATAACGTCTATATAAAAGATTATGAGATCTTTTCTTCACAAGGTGATTTACAACAAAGTGTTCAAAAGATAAAAACAGATACAACAAAAATATCTAAACGTAATGGTATCCCTTTTTACTCTTTTGAAGAAACTATAGAGCAAGATCCAAATGCTATCTATGATATATTAAAAAAAGTTGTTTTTAATATTGTTTCAAAGCTCTCAAACGAACAAAAATCTTCTACTGCCGTTATGGTAGGGACTTCTCTTATAGATTGGCACCTTGTAAATGCTATCAATGCTTCTGCATACGAATATAAAAAACAACCTTACAGTTCTGCAAAAACAAGTATAGATTGCTATGCCCAAAAACTTGCACAAGAGTTTGGGCTGCATGATTTTACAATGACGATCAATACAGCATGTACCTCTAGTGCAAATGCCTTATTAGAAGCATCAAACCTCATCAATACAGGTCTTGTAGATCATGTCATTGTTATTGGGCTAGAGATTTATTCCCCCTTAATGAGTGATGGTTTTAAGCAGATGGAACTTATATCACCAACTTATGCTAAACCTTTTGACAAGAATAGAGATGGTCTTGTTCTTGGTGAAGCTATAGGCACAATTTTAGTAACAAAAGAAAAACATAAATGGTCACTGCTTGGTGGTTTTAGTAACTGTAATTCTGCAACGATCACATCTGTTGGAGCTGATGGAAATGAGTGTGTAGAAGTAATGGAAGAAGCATTAAAAAGAGTTCACTTAAAACCTACAGATATTACAGCTATTAAAGCTCATGCTACAGGTTCGATCTCCAACGATGAAGCAGAACTAAACGCTATAAGTAAAGTATTTGACAACTCTATTGACTTTACAGCCATGAAACCATATATAGGGCATACAATAGGTGCAAGTGGTGTCGTTGAGATCGCTTTGCTCATGGGATGTATCGATAATGGATTTTTACCAAAGACACTTTTTTGCGAAGAAAGTTTATTAAAAGATTATACCCCGTTAAACTATCATAAAAAATATCAAGAAGGTACATTTATGTGTAACTATTTTGGTTTTGGTGGTAATAATATTTCACTTATATTAGAGAAAATACTATGACACTTTATATTAAAAATTTTAGCAGTTATAGAAGTGATGAAGAAGATATCGATATCAAAAGAACACTCAAACAAAAATATAAATACGATACAAGAAGACAGGATAACTTCATCCATTTGGCAGTTTACGGAGCAAAACTTCTTCAAGAAAAAGAAGAGATACGACCAGATGATGAATTTTATCTTACAAGTGGTGTAGGAAATATAGACGTTGTATTAAGAACCAATACAGCTGTATATGAAAATCAAGAACCACTAAAGCTTTTTGACTTCATAAACCTTCTGGGTAATACTACAAGCTACTATGTTGCATCAGCTTTGGGGCTCAAAAGTAAAAATATCTTTCAAATATCAAATAACTTTACTTACATCAATTCTTTGACCTCCTTATATGCTTCTATAAATAGTTCAAAAAAAGATGCTTTACTGTGTGCTATTGATGTAGTCAGTGTTCCAGATGAGATCATCAAAAGAGTAATGGGTATCGAACAAAATACTCCTGTTATAAGTAGTGTGAACTATCAAAAGTTTTCACTCGATCAATCAGATGCAATTGCAAAACTTGAATTTGATGGAAAAACATATTCATTAGAGGAGATTAAAGCTCAATTATTATATAATAACTATGAGATATTATCTTCTAAAACGAAGGTATTTGAAACGATGGCAAGTTATAAAATCAATAATGCCATGAAAACAAAAAAAGACCTTATTTTGGTAGAATGTTTTGAAAACAAATATAAAATATTACGATTAAAGAATTTACAATGAATGCTTATATAAATAATTATGAACTGTTGTGTGATGCAGGTGATACAAAAAGTTTAATGGAAGCGATATATGCAAAAAAATCTGCAATAACAGTTGACAAGAACTATTTAAAAGACAGAACAGCCGGTCTTGGAATAATGCAATATACAAATATATTTGATGTACTTGAAGATATTGCACAAAAAGTTCTTGATGCATCAAATCTAGATAATTTTCACAATACTTTGCTTATCTTAGGATCATCAGTCGGCGGTATGCAAGAATGTGAAAATATTTTCTATACTGAAAAAAACTATAAAAATATAGATCCAAACAGATATTCGATGAATGTTTTAACAGAACATTTGGATAAAAAATTTGGATTTTATGATATTAGAGCCTTATCTACTGCATGTACATCAAGTGCAAATGCTTTAGTATTAGCAAAAAGACTTATAGATGTTGATGCCTATGAAAACATCCTTGTTGTTGGAGCTGATGGACTTTGCTACTCCACAGTTCTTGGATTTAGTGCACTTGGTGTTTTATCAGATAAGGCATGTAGACCTTTTGACAAAGAAAGAAATGGTATGAATGTTGCCGAAGCAGTTGCTATGCTATTAGTTCAAAATACCAAGACCTCATCTTCAATCGCTTTAAAAGGGGTTGGTGCAAGCAGTGATGCATACCATATGACCAATCCTGATCCAGAAGCTCTGGGTGCTATAAGTTCCATGAAAGCAGCCATAGAAGATGCTGGATTACATACAAATGATATTGATTATGTCAATGCACATGGAACTGCAACCTTAGCAAACGATAAAGTTGAGTCCTTAGCTATTGAGAAACTTTTTGACCATAATGTGTATGTCAGTTCAACAAAAGCTATAACCGGTCATACGCTTGGAGCTGCAGGTGCAGTAGAGGCTATCGTATCGTGTGAAACGATAAAAAGATCTTTGATCCCACCACAAACAGGTCTAAAAAACCAAGAGAATGAGAATATAAACATCCCAAAAAAAAGTGTTCAAATGAAAGTTAGAAATGTTATCAGCAATTCATTTGCTTTTGGTGGAAATAATGCTTCTATTATCGTGGGAGAATGTGAATGAAAAAAGTTGCCCTAAATATAATCAGTTCCCATAAAATCTATGCAGAAAAACAAATAGAGAACTTAGATGAAAAAAGACTGGTACCCAATATGATGCTTCGTCGTCGTCTAACACGAAATTCCAAAGTAATGCTTTATCTAAGCGATAAATGTAACTTTCAAGGAACAAAAATCGTTTATGGAACATGCTATAGTGAACTTCAAGAATCTGCTAAGATGGCCAAAACAGTTGTTACAGATGGACAACTTTCACCTACCTCTTTTCAAAACAGTGTTTACAATACTGCTCCATCATATTATTCTTTGATCCATAAAGATAAAGATGAGATCATTACTGTATCATCTGGAATGAAAACTTCCTTAGATACTTTAAAAACAGCAGCTCTTCAAGCACTTATATCAAAAGAACAAATATTGTGTGTAGCTGTTGAATGTATCAATATACCCAATATTGAAGAGGTCAATAGATGTACCACCTATCTTGAAGCAGGGGTAGCTGTTGTTGTTGAAATAGCTGATAACGAAGAAGGTGCACAAGAGATACAAAAAGATTACAAAATAGAAGGTATCATAGATTCTCTTCAGGATCTTATGTGTGTTACAGGTATGCATGAAGATGGCATTAAAAAAATCTTCGTAGAACTTTAGGGAGATATGAATGACAATAATAGATCATACAACAGTTGATTATGAAGATTTTCTCAGTGAAGATATTCAATTAAGTAAAAATGAAAAGTTTATTCAATTTATCAATGATGGTCACCAGTTCCTTATCAAACAGATGGAAGATGGTAAACCAATATATGGAATAACCACTGGTTATGGGGAAGCTGGAAAGAACTATGCAGCATTTGAAGAAGCAAAGGAGATGCAACAAAATCTTTACCGATTTTGTGGTGTTGGTGTTGGGGAGTATCTCAGTGATGATATCTCAAGAACAATGATCCTTCTTCGCCTTATCAGTTTGGCTAAAGGGAAAAGCGGTATTAGCTATGAGCTCTTAGAACGGTTTGAGTTACTTCTAAAATATAAAATATACCCTCTTATCCCTTCACAAGGCTCAGTTGGTGCCAGTGGAGACTTGGCACCTCTTTCTTATATAGCTGCAGTGATCGCTGGAGAGAGAGAAGTAAGTTATCTAGGAGAAAAAAGAAAAACAGCTGATGTTTATAAAGAACTAGGTATAGAACCTTATACTTTTAAACCAAAGGAAGCACTTGGGGTTATCAATGGTACAGCAACCATGAGTGCAATCGCTATCAATGCTATAAAAGAATTTGAAACTCTTCTTCAATCTGTTGAAAGCTTCGTAGCTGGTATATATGAGCTTCTTCAGTGTGATATTACCCCTCTTGAACCATTTGTTCATGAAGCAAAACCATTTGCCGGACAAAAAGAAACAGCAAAAAACATCTTAAAGAAATGTGAAGATTCCAAACTTACCCATAAAGCTTTTAGCAGATATGAAACTTTTCATCTTGAAGAGGAACAAAATATTCAAGATAGATACTCTATCCGATGTGCTCCTCAAGTCCTTGGAGTAGTTCGAGATAATCTTACAATGGCAAAACAATGGATCCATACAGAAGTAAATGGTGTTAATGACAACCCACTTATCGATCATATAGGGGGCAAGATCTATACTTCAGGAAATTTTTATGGTGGATATATTGCTCATGCTATGGATACAATGAGGATTTGTGTCGGAAATATTGCTGATCTTATAGACAAAGAATTCGCTCTTTTAGTAGATCATAAATTTAATAAAGGATTAGGTGAAAGTCTTAAGATCAATCCAAAATCAACACATCATGCATTTAAGCTTATTCAAGTAACTTTAAGTTCTTTAAGTGCGGATATCTTAATGAATACAAATGCTGCTTCACTTTATTCACGACCAACAGAATCTCTTAATCAAGACAAAGTCAGTATGGGAACTACCGCTGCAAGAAATTTCCATTCGCAAATGAAAGATCTAGCAAATATGTTAAGTATAGGTTTTCTAGGTTTGGCACAAGCCGTTGATATTCGAGGGTACGACAAATGTTCCAAACATCTGCAACGATCATATAATATTATACGAGAAAAAGTAACCGTTCTTCAAGAAGATAGAAGAATGGATCTAGATATACAAACAGTCAAAACAATGCTACAAGAAGGAAGATTTGTATGAAAAAAGTACTCATTACCGGTTCTACAGGATCTATAGGGGAAGCTTGTGCAAAATATTTTCACAAGAACGGTTTTTTTGTATATCTTCACTATAGAAGTAATGAAGAAAAAGCAGCTAACTTGCAAAAAGAACTTCAAAATTCTGAAATTATCAAATTCGATATAACCAACAAAGAAGATGTTTTTCATAAACTTGAAAATATTGATGTAGATGTTTTAGTAAATAATGCCGGTATTACAAAAGATAAACTTTTCTTTTGGATGGAAGATGATGACTGGAATGATGTAATTAATACTTCAATAAATGGAACATATTATGTAACAAAAGCACTTGTTAAAAATATGATCTCAAATAAAAAAGGTTCTATTGTTAATATAGCTTCAGTATCTGGACTAGTTGGGAATGCTGGACAAACAAATTATTCTGCTGCTAAAGGAGCTATGATAGCTTTTACAAAAGCATTATCTATTGAACTGGCTCGATATAAAATCCGTGTAAATGGTGTTGCTCCTGGACTTATAGAATCGGAAATGACTCACGATCTAGATCTTAAAGAACTTAAAAAAACGATACCTCTAAAAAGGATAGGTAAACCTGAAGAAGTCGCTGAATGTGTTTATTTCTTAGCAGATAAAGCATCTTATGTAACAGGCGAGATCCTTAATATAAGTGGTGGAATGGTAAGGTAGCTATAATATGATTTCAAATTTCATAGGACTGATATTTGCACCATTATTTGTGCTTTTATTACATTACTTTGAATTTGAATCAGTTGTTCTACTCTACCTTATAATAGCTTTTTTCTTTTTTATATATTCTTATGCAAAAAAAGACTCACTAAAAGATATAATACTACCAAGTATTTATCTTATAGCATTAAGTATAGCTTATAGCTTTTCATCTATTGATAGTGTAAAATACATACCTATAACACTTTCTATGATATTTATGTTAGTATTTGTTGATGCACATTTTAATAAAAGAGAAATGGTACTTGGATTTACAAAAAAATTCTATCCAAAAGAACTCTCAGAAGCAGAAATAAAATATTTGAAAAACGGTGATGGATATTGGGTAATAGTCATGCTTATAAATACCCTTATTCATTTTTATGTATTAAACTATACGAACGATGTCATTTGGGCATTGTATGCTTCAGTTGGGTGGTATATACTCTTTTTCATAGCATTAGCTATACAAATCATTTATGGAAAGGTTTATGGTGTACGGATGTATTCTCGGTAGTATAGGACATTTTATATATTTTGGAATTTTAGGTACCTTGATAGTACCTGGATATATTGGTTATCTTATTGCTAAAATATTTTCACCAAAAGAAGCAAAATACTTTTTTCAACTTGGCTCATCATATTGTTATAAACTTTTCTTTTTTTTAACTCCAAAAATCGTTCTAAAAAAAGATCTCAAAGAAAACATTCCTTCAAATGCTATTTTTATCTCTACACATCAATCGATCTTAGATTTTCCAGCATTAAGCACCTTTATACGAAAATATCTTATCTTTGCAAATATAAACCTAGGTAGTTTTCCTCTTATCGCTTATATAGCAGACTTAGCAGGCGTTACCTACATAAGAGGAAAAGGAATAGATCAAGTAAGTGAAATATATGATAATATGGAAAAACACCTACAAGAAGGAAATAATATCATCTTCTTTCCAGAAGGTACAAGACATGAGGACTGCAAACTTAAACCTTTTAAAAGAGGGGCTTTTCGTCTTGCTTTTAAAACCAATAGACCTGTAATCCCTATAGTAATAGAAGGTGCTTATAAACTTCTACCACGAAAAGCTTTTTGTTTTAGAACAACAAAAAGAACAACGATTCACATGAAAATGTTAGATCCTCTTTACCCTAAAGACTTTGCCAGTGATAAAGAGATGATGATGTATGCACAAAAAATTATGCAAGAAGAAAAGGAAAGACTATGCGATATATCTTAATACTCTGTTTGAGTTTATTACTCTTTGCAAAAGGTTCTTATGACTTTGATGAATACAAATATATCTCTGCAACAGAGAAAACAAAAAAACAAAGTGGTACTATAATTTTTGAAGACAAAAGAACGATCATCACCTATTTTGAACCAAAATATAAACAGATCATTAGCTCAGAGAACAATGTTACAATAACAGGAAAATCTGGAAAAACATATGCTCTTAAAGGAAAAGCCCTTTTTTATACAAAACTTTTCATAGATGTCATGTCACAACTAGGAGATCTACAAAAACTCAAAAACTCAAAAGAGTTTACTCTTACTCAATCAAAAGATGGATATATCGTTACATTTAACGGTGATATAAAAGATGCAGTATCAAAAGCAGAAGTAAAAGTTGAAAAATCGGAAGTAAAAAGTTTTAAACTCTTTATGAATAATGGTGATACTCTAGAAATCATTAAAAAATGAAAAAACATCTAAATATTTTTATTTTTTTATTTTTAGGTACGTTATTTCTTATTTTTTCACCAAAGATCAAATTTTCTACAAATTTTTTAGAACTGTTCTTTTCTAAAGACACCGTTACTTTATTTCATGTTATCTCAAAATTACAACTTTCCAATAACATTTATATAGCAAAAAAGGGGTTTGATCAAAAAAGTTTAAATGAACTTCACACTATAGCTGAAAAGTTAAAAGAACTTCCTCAGATCTCATCAGTAACTATCTCAATGGTTCCATCAAAAGAGATACAAAAATATTACAAAGAGCATTATTATCTACTGGCAGATTTTAATAGTACAAAACTTTCCAATCATCAAATCTTTGAAAAACTTTCTCAAGAATATGAAAATATTTCAAACTCTTTTATCTATGTTCCCTTAGACACTAATGATCCTCTTGGATTGTTTACGATAAATATCTTTCCCCATGATAAATATTTAAAGATCAAAGATTTCGGATATGTTCTTAAAGCTTCAACCACAATAGATACTTCATCAACACAACAAGCAAAACAACTTTATGATGAAGTACAATCTCTTTTAAAAGATAAGAAAGATATTCTGGTCTATGCTCCTTTTTTCTTTTTAGTTGAGAATTCTTCATTTATACAAAACGATGTACAAAAAATCGTCACATTCGCAACAATCTCACTTCTATTGCTTTATTTTATAATGTTAAAAAACTATAAACTGCTTTTTCATGGTTTCATTGCTATTTCAAGCTCTGTAATAGCTGCTATTTTAATAAGTGAATATTTTCTTGGAGAAATCAATGTCATGGTTTTGGCATTTGGGATTAGTATAACTACCGTATCGATAGACTATATGTTCCACTATTATTTCCATGGGAAATTCACAACAAACCGATTTATCAAAGACAAAAGTGTTTTTTTCGGTTTCATAACAACTTTTGGAGTGTTTGTTCTATTTAGTTTTATCGATATAAAACTCTTCTCCCAACTCGCTTTCTTCAGTGCTATTTCACTTCTTGTTGCATATCTTCTTTTTAGTTGGGTATTTAGCTATCTCAATATACAAAAACCTTCTATAAAAGGAACACACCAAATAAACATAAAAAATTTCAATCCTATACCTGTTATTTTATTCAGTATACTCCTCTTAGCATACAGTTATACACATTTAAATTTTGATAGCAATTTAAAAAACTTAGATTATAAAAATGAAAAACTTCAAAAACTATCAAAAATCTTTAATGATAACCTTACAAAAAAAGAATACTACAATATCATTTTAAGTGCTCAATCAAAAGAACTTCTTTTAGAAAAATATGAACAACTCCAAACACGTTATCCAGATATACTGGGTATTGGGAGATTTATACTTAGCCAAAAGAAATGTGCAGAAAAACTCCATACTTTAAAACAATACGATTTTCAAAAACTCAAACAAACGATTGAACAAGAAAGCAAAAAGATAGGTTTTAAAAAAGGGATTTTCTCAAATGCTTATCAGAATGTAGAAAAAATGAAATGTGATATGAAAAATATCAATGAAATGGGAAATTTTAAAATAGTCCAAGTGAATAATAAATACTACACCTTAGTTCTTATACATAAAAAATATCCAATAAAAATAGAAGAAGGAATGCAACTTTTAGATATAGATACAATTCTTAAAAATGATATGAAATATACGAAAGAGGTTGTTTTAAAATATATCTCTTTTAGTATGATTTTTATTTTTTTAATGCTTTTTAGTGTCAGTGGAAAAAGATTTTTATATCCGCTTTCCTTTATACTTTTTCCACTAAGTAGTGTATTGTTTTTTATATCACTTTTTGGTACAATTAACATCATGCATCTATTTGGACTTATTATACTTATAGCTATAAGTATAGACTATGGCATTTACATGCACAACACTAAAAATCTGATTGAAACGAAAATGGCTATCAAATACGCATTATTAAGTACTCTAGCAGGTTTTGGTGTACTTATTTTAAGTGATATTACAGCCTTATACTCAATAGGTTTCGTTATCACAATCGGTGTTATTGCAATATTTATTTTGATTTACGGGAAAAGATATGAAAATATATGATATGGACCGCAAAGAGTATCTAGAGATACAAAAGTTTGACAATCCATCAAGAAAAGTAGAACAGCTCAGTGATGCACTCTATCGCTTCAAAGAGGGGATCTTTGATATTATCTATGACAAATCTCAACCATCCCTTGTTAAATATATTCATTCTCTTGACCAAGAGATGCTACAACAAAAAGATTTCCAATTCCTCTACTTCACTTCTGGTACAACAGGAACACCTACAGGAGTATATAAAACAAAATTTAACTCACTGAAACAAGCAGAAGTTCTTATAAAGACATTTGATAACATGAAGTTCAATAGAGTAGTCACTACTGTTCCCTTTGTGCATATCTATGGTATCGATATCGGTGGTGTTTTACCTTTTGTACTTGATATAGATGTTTATACAAAAGAGAACTTCCTTCCTGAAGAACTAGCTGTAGAAGCAGAAAAAGAAGGCACTTTGATCGTTACAACACCTGTTTTTATCAAAGCCTTAAATAGAATCAAAAAAAACACTACTTTTAAAGATTCATTATTTCTAACATCAACAGCTCCTTTATCTGCAGAAGATGGTAAAACATTTAAAGAACTATACGATTGTGATGTTATGCAACTCTTTGCTTCAACTGAAACTGGTCTTATTGCCCATAAAAAAAATGATGAAACCATCTTAGAAACCTATGACGAGGTAAAAATTGGGGAAGATAACGGTATGTTAAATGTTTCATCACCGCTAGTCACTCAAAGAATCATCAAAGAGGGTAAGTTACATAATGTAAAACAACCATTTCAAACAGAAGATATCGTAGAGATATTAAATGAACATCAATTTAAACTTTTAGGTCGTAGCTCAAATCTAGCAAAAATAGCAGGGAAAAGGATATCTACACAACAGATCGAAAATATCATTGAAACTCTAGACGGTATATCAGCTGCTTTGGTAAAGATAAAAAGAGATGATAGCGCTTTAAAAGATGAAATCTTATACATCTATATAGAAGGGGATATCGAATTAAAAGGAAAAACACTAAGAATACTTTTAAAAGAACATTTTGGTTCTATTCATATACCTTTTAAGATACATAATAATAAACGAATTCTAAGAAGTTCCGTTGGTAAAAAAATAGGTTTTGAATAATTTTAGGATATAATACAAAAAAAGTTTATGGAGCAACATATGGTAACAACAGATGACTTAAAAAAGAAAATCATAGAAGGTCTTGGTCTTGAAGATATTGAATTAGATGAAATTGAAGATGATATGGCTCTTTTTGGTGAAGAAGGACTTGGACTTGATAGTGTTGATGCTATAGAATTAACATTGATTCTTGAAAGAGAATTTGGTGTAAAAATAACAAATATGGAAGAAGCAGGAGATATTTTTTCAACACCAAATACACTTGTTGCATATATAAATCAATATAAAGAATCAAATAAATAATTTTCTATGATCGACTTTCCAATCCCACATATTCCACCAATAAAATTTGTAGATTCTCTAATCTCTTCAGATGAAAAAAATGCATCGGTAAAGATAAAGTTTGACCAAATACCAACAATTGGTATGCTGGTCGAAGCAGCTGCACAATCCTCTTCAGGTATCGATGATGGAAATAAAGAAAAAATCCAAATGGGGTTTTTAATAGCACTAAAAAATATAAAATTATTAGAAGAACCACTATCTAAAGAATATATTCTTAATATCCATTTAGATCATAAGATTGAAAATTTCAAATCATTTTCGTTTATTGTTTTGGATAATGATAAAAAAGTAGCAAGTGGATCGATTTCTATATCATTAGAAGAGGTTTAATTCTCTTTTTTTTACTATATAGCTGCAATATATGCAGCTATTTGAAGATTATTTTCTAGAAGCTCTTTTTCTTTCGTGCTCTTTTAAGAATTTCTTTCTTATACGGATATTTTCAGGTGTTACTTCAAGCAACTCATCATCTTCTATCCACTCTAATGCACGCTCTAAACTCATATCACGTGGCGGAACAAGTTTTATCGCTTCATCTGCACCAGATGAACGTACATTTGACTGCGCTTTTCCTTTAATAGGGTTTACTGTAAGGTCATTTGCACGTGAATGCTCACCAATAATCATCCCTTCATACACTTTTGTTTGAGGTTTAATAAAAAGTACTCCTCTATCTTGAAGGTTAAAGAGTGAATATGCTAATGCTTCACCGTTTTCCATAGAAATAAGCGCTCCATAACTTCTACTCTCAACACTTCCGCTATATGGACGGAATTCTAAGAAAGAGTGGTTCATTACCCCCTCCCCTTTTGTATCTGTAAGGAATTGTCCACGGAATCCGATTAATGCACGTGCTGGAATCTCAAACTCGATTCTTTGGAACCCTTGTCCCATTGGTACCATCGATTTCATCTCTGCTTTTCGCTTACCAAGACGCTCAATAACTGTACCACTTAGATCTTCAGGAACATCGATCACAAGGTGCTCAAACGGCTCACATTTTACCCCTTCGATCTCTTTTACGATAACTTCTGGACGACTAATTCCAAATTCATATCCCTCACGACGCATATTTTCAGCCAAAACCGTGATCTGAAGCTCTCCACGTCCACTTACTTTGAACTTTCCTTCCCCTACGGTTTCAAGTTTCATCGCAACGTTTGTTTGCATCTCACTCTCAAGTCTGTCGCGAAGTTTGTTTGCCGTTACGTGTTTCCCTTCCATTCCTGCAAGCGGAGAATCATTTACACTAAATACAACCGTAAGTGTCGGCTCTTCGATATGAAGTGGATCGAGCGCTTGTGGGTTTTCACTATCACACAGTGTATCTCCCACATCGATCGTCTCAAACCCTGCAAATGCAACGATATCACCCGCTTCTGCTTCATCAATTTCCATTCTGTTTAATCCGTGAAAACCGATAAGTTTAGAGATCTTACCTTTAACCATCTCTCCATCAGCTTTAGCAAGTGTTACATTTTCCCCTTTTTTTACTTTTCCGTTGAAGATACGTGCGATCCCGATCTTTCCAACATAATTATCGTAATCAAGTGTAAAGATCTGTGCTTGGAAAGGATTTTCTGCACTTCCTTCAGGTTCTGGAACTTCGTTGATGATCGCTTCGAAGATACAACTAAAGTCTCCATCTTCTGCGTCAATATCTGTTTTAGCAATCCCATCACGCGCAGCAGCATAGATAACTGGGAAATCAAGTTGATCTTCATCAGCGTCCATATCAGCAAAAAGGTCAAACATCTCATCAACTACGCGATCTGGTTCAGCTGAAGGTTTATCGATCTTATTTACAACAACGATCGGTTTTTTCCCAAGTTGAAGCATCTTCTTTACAACGAATTTTGTTTGAGGCATAACACCCTCATACGCATCAACAAGCACTAAAACACCATCAACCATTTTCAGTACACGTTCTACTTCACCACCAAAATCGGCGTGTCCCGGAGTGTCAATGATGTTAATCTTGTAATCTTTGTAACGAATAGCTGTGTTTTTAGAAAGGATTGTGATCCCTCTTTCTTTCTCAAGAGCATTTGAATCCATCGCTCTTTCATCTACTTGCTCGTGTTCACCAAACGTTCCTGATTGTTGAAGAAGTCCATCAACAAGTGTCGTTTTTCCGTGGTCAACGTGAGCGATAACTGCAATATTTCTAATCTTTTGCAAATGTGTTCCTTTATAAGGGGTAAATATTTTCGCAATTATATCGAAATAATGGTTAGATAGTGGTAAAATAACACTATTTATTAAGATTTACTTAAAAAGGCAATATTTTGCTACATTTTCCACACAAAATCAAGAAGATATTTCACCACTTAAACCAAAATAATGCAAAACCCATTGTAGTAGGTGGTTATATAAGAGATCATTTCTTACATGTAAAGTATTCCAAAGATATCGATATAGAGGTTTTTCACATCAATTCATATGAAGAATTAACTTCACTCCTTGCACCTTTTGGTTCACTCCATCTAGTTGGAAAAAGTTTTGGTACATGTAAACTTTTTATCGATGAGTATGAACTTGATTTTACCCTTCCAAGAAAAGAGAATAAAACATCCAAAGGCCATAAAGGGTTTAAAATAAAAACAGATCCGTATCTTAGTTTTGAAGAAGCTGCTTCAAGACGTGATTTTACCATCAATGCCATAGGGTATGACCCTATAAAGAAAGAGTTTTTAGATCCTTTTAATGGAAAAAAAGATATCCAAAACAAAGTTTTAAAAGCTGTTGATCCACAAAAGTTCACTGAAGATCCATTACGAGTTTACAGGGCTGTTGGATTTGCATCACGATTTGAATTTTTACTAAATGAACAACTGTTCACACTCTGTCAAACTATGATAAATAGGGGTGATCTAACTGATCTTCCAAAAGAAAGGGTTTATGAAGAACTCAAAAAAATGTTTTTAAAATCCAACAAACCATCGTATGGTTTAGAACTTTTATATACGCTTGAAGAGCATACCTTTTTCAATGAGATACTCTCTTTAAAAAAAGAATATTTTTTTAAGTATATACAAAGTTTTGATCGTATAGAACATAAAGATATGGTGTTATACCTTGCACTATTAGGTTTACATGTAAATATAGAAAGATTTACCAATGAAAAAGAACTTCTTCTTCAAGTAAAAAAGATTCATGATACATATAAAACACTTATTCACTTAACAGAAAAAGGGTGGAACGATTTTAATCTAAAACTTTTAGCAACTCGATCTAAGCTCTCACAACTTATAGAGTTTACTCAAGCTCTGTTTCCCCATCTTACATGTAAACTTCAAAAGATACGACAAAAAGCTGAAGAGTTAGGTGTTTTAGATCAAGCACTTCCTCCTTTTGTAACAGGAAAAAAACTGATCTCACTTGGATTAAAACCTTCTAAGGATTTTAAAAAGATCTTGGATACACTCTATATAAAACAACTCAAAAATGAACTGCCAGATGATGATAATAAACTATTAGATTTAATACGATCAATAATGATCCAATAATTTCTTTTTATTATCAAGTGAAGCTTTTGCTTCAACCATCGTGGTTGCAATACCTAAAGACTTTTCAAATCTATCATGATAAATCTCTTTGTGATTTCTATCATACTCATTAATGAGTTTATCATATGTTTTTATAAATTCTGCTATTAGTTCTACAGTTTTAAAAGTAACTTTTCTGCTTTTTGAGATCTCTAAAACTAGATCAAATGCTTTTTTGATCTTTGAATCATCATCACTTTGATCAAGATAATATCTTGAATCATTTATCTTAGACATCAATCTTTTTAAAACCTCATTTAATCCCTCTTCACTTAAAGAAAAACCGTCCATCTTGTCTTTAATATATAAACGAAGTTCAGTAAGATTCATTTTTTCTATCTTTTGCTGAACATCACTTTTTTCTTGAATGTTTTTTTTCTTTTTGAACATTTTAGAGATCATGATTAGCTTCTTTCTACACCATCACTATTGATCTCTATAACAGTATGAACATTCCCTCTTGGCTCAAAATCAGCTACAAGTTTCATATATTTTGGTTTGAGTTTTCTCTCTAAAACATCATAGATCTCATTTGCACTTTCCTCATGAGAAATATGTCTGTTTCTAAATGAGTTTATATAGATCTTGATCGCTTTAAGCTCAACAACGTATTCATTTGGTATATATTCTAAATGGATCGTTGCAAAATCAGGATATCCACTTCTTGGACAAAGACATGTGAATTCTGGAAGAGTTATCTTGATCAGATATTCTCTTTCATATTTATTTGGCCATATCTCTAGATCTTTTTCTACATTAAATTCTGCTATCTCTTTTTCACCATATTTCATAAATCTATCTCCTTAAGTTGTGATAAGTATTTTCCTTGAAAATAATCGATTCCTATCTCTTTTGCTTCATTAAGTTGTATACTAGTTTCTATCATTTTCATCCAACTCTTTATTCCTCTTTTTTTTGCTATAAGATCAAGCCCTTTGATAGCTATTTCACATTGCATCAACTTTTCTTCTTTTGTATAACTACTATCATAACGTATCATCTCAATATCAAGATCTCTAAGATACAAAAAGCTTGAGTGTAAAGCCCCTACTCTATCAACTGCAATATAAACACCTATATTTTTAAACCCTCTTATAAGATCATTGAATTTTTGTATTTTTGAAAAATATTCATTTTCACTAAATAAGAAAATAAGTCTATTTTTCATTTCCGGATATTGTTCTAATACCATTTTTACCTTATTAAAAAACAGTGGATTTCTTAAAGATGTCGAGTTTACATGTAAAACCATTTTTTGAACATTAAATTCTTCAAAATAGATACACACTTTTTTCAAAACCATTAGATCAAAATCAATATTCAGCTGGAGTTTATTGATAATTTTAAGATATTTCTTTTGATGAATATATTTGCCATTTTTTGTTTTCAACCGTACAAAAAGTTCAGCAAAAGCTTTATTTTGTTCTTTATCATATACATCTTGCAATGCAAAAGAAACAGAAGAATTCTCTATCGCACTAATTACCAAACTTTCAAGTTCATTTGGATCAAAAGATTCAAAATTATTTTCTTTTTTATAACGATTATGCTCTTTTTGCTCAAAAAGAAGATCTATGAGATTATCTAAATTCTTTGTAAGTGTTGTATCTATCATTGCTGTTGAAATATTTATCTCAATATTTCCTATCTTAAACTCTTCACTTTTTATATTTAAAAGTTCTATCATCACTTTATGGTCTGTCATATTTCCTTTAAGTCCTACAAGGAAATTTCCACTCTGAAGCCTTCCTATAGGAAAATCTTTTATTCCTTGTTCTTCAAAATAATTTTCTATCCATAAAGCAGTTTGTTGAAGAACTTTATCTCCATTTTTTATACCATAATTGTTATTAATATCAATGATATTATCTATACTGATAAGAACTAAAGTATAGTTCTTATATTTTTTAATCTCTTTTTTTAAACACTGAGAAAGGTATTCTCTTGAAAAAGTCTTACTTATTGGATCGGTTATCTTAACATCAAACCCTTTATAGATAAGATAGAAAATAAAATAAACGCTCACCAAGATAAGTATTAATGATTCTACATAAAAAGAGGGTGTAAGACTTTGATAGTTATTGATTAAAGTTGTAAAAACAAGTACCAAAATAAGCCCAAATATAGGTAAACCTATACGAAGGGCTAATTTAAAACGGTATTCTCTTTCTTTTTTCTCTGGAAGATACATATACTAAATATCGAGATGTTTTACATCTTTTGCATGTGTTTCGATAAAGTTTCTTCTTGGTTCTACTTCATCTCCCATAAAGAGTGTAAATGCATCTGAAGCTGCTTCTGCATCATCTATAGTTACTTGTAAAAGTACTCTGTTTTCTGGTGTCATCGTTGTTTCCCAAAGTTGTTCAGGATTCATTTCACCAAGACCTTTATAACGTTGGATATAAGCACCTTTTTTTGCACTTTCTATCACTTCATCAAGTGCTTCAAGAATATCTTTACCTTTTAAATCAACATCCCATTCCTGGATCTTTTCATAGATATATCTTGCTTCAGTAAAATGTGGTGCTGCAAAAAGATCATCATTGATATGAAGCTCTTCCATACCATTTGGAGTTTGTACAAAAAGATGAATATCATCTTCACTTACATGCTTTGTCAGAATATTATTTCCTATAGAACTCAAATACTCCTCAACTTTTGCTAAAAGTTTATCATTAGGAAGACCTATAACATCAGGATTTTCTATAAAATACCGTATAAGTTCTACCAAAGAATATCTTCTCTCTAGTGCATCTAAAGAGTGTCTATAGTGATCAACCATTTTAAAGTATGAAACAAGGTCATTATGCCCTATTCCCTCAACTTCCAAATTATCTACACCATTTTCTATCAAGTAATCATTTAACGCTCTATCATCTTTAAAATAAAGCTCTTTTTTCCCTTTTTGGTAGCGATACAGTGGTGGTTGAGCAAGATAAAGGTATCCTTTTTCTACTATGTCACGGAAGTATCTAAAGAAAAATGTCAAAAGAAGTGTCTGAATGTGACTTCCATCCACATCGGCATCGGTCATGATGATGATCTTGTGATATCTGAGTTTTTCTTCATTATACTCTTCCCCTATTCCACACCCCATAGCTGTGATCATATTAGTGATCTCATCAGATTTGAGGATCTTCTCAAGTCGTGCTTTTTCAACATTGAGTATCTTCCCTTTAAGTGGCAAGATCGCTTGGAAAACACGATCACGACCCATCTTAGCCGAACCACCCGCAGAATCCCCTTCCACTAGATAAAGTTCACAAATAGATGCATCTTTACTTTGACAATCTGCTAGCTTTCCAGGAAGTGTACCAACACTCATAGAATCTTTTCTACGAGTAAGCTCTCTTGCTTTTTTTGCAGCTTCTCTTCCACGAGCCGCCATAAGTGCTTTTTGTACGATCGCTTTGGCTTCTATAGGATTTTCTTCAAAATATTTTTGAAGTTGCTCATAGGTTGCTTTTTGGATAAGTGGACGCACATAAGTGTTTCCAAGTTTTCCTTTAGTTTGTCCTTCAAATTGTGGTTCAGGTACTCTTGCACTTACGATTGCGATAAGTCCTTCTTTGACATCTTCACCACTGATCTTGACATCTTTTTCTTTGGCATTACCATTTTGGGAATTGTAATTAGAGATCACTCTTGTAAGCCCTGCACGAAATCCTGCTTCATGCGTTCCACCATTAGGGGTACGGATATTATTTACAAAACTGTAGAGTTTTTCATCATATGCATCACAGTACATAAATGCTATATCAAACTCAACATCTTCTGCTTTTCCATTAAATTCAAATACCTTTGTAAGTGCTTCTCTTTTGTTAAGGTCTTCAACAAACTGACTGATCCCACCTTCAAAATGGTACTCTTCTTTTTTGTTATCTCTTTCATCTTTGAAGATGATCTTTATCTGAGGATTGAGATATGCTAACTCTTTAAATCTTTTCGCAAGATAGTCATACTCAAATGTAACTGTTTCTGTAAATATAGACGGATCTGGGAAGAACTCAATCGTTGTTCCAGTTTTCGTAGTAGTTCCTGTTATCTCTAACGGTGCAACAGGGATCCCTTGTTTGAAACTTTGTTCATGGATCTTCCCATCACGATATATTGTCATATGAAGTTCACTTGAAAGTGCATTTACAACTGAAACGCCTACCCCGTGAAGTCCACCTGAAACTTTATAGGTATCTTTATCGAACTTACCACCGGCATGAAGGACTGTTAAAACAACCGTTGCCGCACTCACTCCTTCAGTAGGATGCATATCAGTAGGAATACCACGACCGTTATCGCTGATAATACAGCTTCCTTTTTTCGTCAGTGTTACTCGTATCGTATCACAATACCCAGCCATTGCCTCATCTATAGAGTTGTCAATAACTTCATAAACAAGGTGATGTAAACCTCTATGACCTGTATCACCTATATACATACCAGGTCGTTTTCGTACCGCTTCTAGCCCTTTTAGGACCTTAATATTACTGGCACCGTAATTTTGTTCTTCCATATACTACTCCGTCTTTAAAGCAAAAGTAGTATATTTTAGCGAAATATTGATAAAAAACTGCTTTTATATCTTTAATTTATATACTTTTGCAAAAGGGGTCAATAAAACAGGTTCATAATATTTTTTATTATAGTTTTCTAGCATAAAAAGTTGTACATAAGTACTTTGATATGTATTTTGATCCAAAATAACAAAAGTATTATAACTTTCCATATAAATTACTACAAACCCATAAAAACTAAGATTTTGAATATTTTTATGAAACTTTAATTTTTTATCATAATGAGTTACAATAAACGTAGATATAGGAAGTTCTTTATTTCCTGCTTTAATAGTTGCTTTTTGCAAATCAAATAAAAACCGGCTTTTCCCATAAGCCAGTTCAATGATATTTCCTTGTTTTTTTATAGGTCGTGTAACTAAAAATACTGGTTCTGTAATAGTTTTTCCACTCGTTAGATCAATACTACTGAATTTAGCAACTGTTGGAAAAATATTAATCATTTTTTTTGGTAAATAAAGATAAATATCTCTTGTTTTTTGAGGTAATTTTGTTTCTGGTAACTCTAAACTTGTTAAAAAATCATTAACATTATCAAAACCATAATCAAGTGTCATTTGAGCAATATTGCTTCTTTTCAATTCTAAAGAGTTCTTTTCAATTTTTCCTTCATCGATCAAATGAAACTTTTTTTCAGTATATTCAACATCAAGTCGCGCTAGTTTTGCAGCTTTTATCTGTTCATGAGTCAATATATAACTTACTGGAAAATTTACACTTCCACTATGTTTCCCACCATCTACTAATGTCTTTACATCACTGTAATAACGGATAGGATAACCATAATCCCACCAAGAGATAACATAATCTTCTCGAGAAGAAACATGTTTTAGATCATCAAGTACTTTTACCTCATCTTTTATAAAAACAGTTGGTACACGATATTCCCAAGCATGGTAAATATTAGGTAATACTATTAAAAATACAGAAGTAATTACAAATACTTTTTTTAGTATTGCATGTTGAAAAAAATTTGCTATCTCAAAAATCAAATACGCTATACCAAATGATAAAATAGGTATAGCATAGATAGTAAAACGAAGCCCACTGTTATATGCTAAAAATCCAAGTCCTATCATAGGAAGTCCTAGAAGCATTATAGGATATTTTCGAACCATTAAAATATACCCTACAACAGAGAGAATAAAAGTAATACTATGTCCACTGATACGATTTGCAAATACTTCAAAAGGGATCTTTCCAGCTTCCCTTACTGTTTGCATAGTACTAAAAAAATGAAGTTGTAAAATATCCTTTGTTGCTTCTATACTATCTCTAAAAACATAACTTTTTAATTTTCCCCACATAGGAGAAAAACCACCTGTAAGAAAGAACATTATTATAGAAAACCAAAAAATATAATAGAGATACTGTTTTAAAAGTCCTTTTTTTAAAGAGAAATATAATCCTAAAACAACTACCAATCGAATCCAACCATTTAATCCCATCATAGCAAACATCATAAAAGTTAAAAGGGTTAATGTATAAGTAAAATCTTGTTTTTTATAGTACTGATACCCCATATAAAACATTATGAGTATAAAAAAAGCAAATTCTAAAGAGTAACTTTGTGGATACCAAGCTCTATAAATTATGATTTCTAAACCTGTATATAAAAGGTATTTTTCCTTTTTTGTATATAAAGCAACCATAAGTGACCATAACAAAAAAGTAGGTAAAACGATATTTAACATATCAGTATCATAATATCCTACAAGAGTACGGTTGTAATAACTCCAAGCAATAGAAGCTAAAAGTGCAGTAACTAATCCTACTTCAAGTCGTTTGATCTCTTTTGCTATTAAAATAATAGGTATAACCACCAATGAGCTTAAAAAAGCACTCATATAAAAGATAATCGTTTCAAAAGAAAAAGGCAATATCTTATAAAAAAAGGCTGTTAAAAATGCTGGAGCAGTATAAATAGGGGAGAGGTCATGTTTTTGATGATTTCCATTGATAAGATCCCTTGCTCCTTCTGCCCAAAAATATCCATCATTGGTATTGATCATAAATTGACCATTCCACATAAATGGCTGATATCCATAAAATTGATACACCCATATAGAATGTACTAATAGACTAAAAATATATGCTATAAAAATATAAAAATATGTCTTATCTTTAAAGATCTTTTTCATTTTAATATCACTTTTTTCTTTTTTTGTTATCATATCATTTAAAGGATTAAAATATGAAGAAACTAGTTTATTTCGCGTTGGTACCGTTGTTATACGGAAATGAATGGGAACTGAAAAATATATTTTTAGAAACAGAAAATGATGCTGATGCAAGAACTGATAGGGATTATACTTATGGAAGTGAGATTGGAGCATTATTTAAAATAGAGAAAAAAAAGTATATCTCTTTTTCTATTGCTCATCAAATGTATACACCAAAAGATTTTGATAAAGATGATGTAGATTTTACAAAAGAAAGACCATATGCTGGTTATATGTATCTTAATGGTGGACTCCATTTTATAAACAATAATCATCTTGATTCTTTTAATATGCAACTTGGTATTGTTGGACCAGCAGCACAAATGGATGAAGTACAAAAAATAATTCATGACATAATAGGTTCACCTGAACCAAAAGGATGGGATGAACAGATAGAAAATGAAGTGATTGTACAAATAAACTATGAACGTAGATGGTTTCAAGATTTAAAAGATTTAAATGGAAATATTGTTTATTTTGCAGGAGCCAATCTTGGAAATGCTTCTATAAAAGCTGGTGGTGGATTCTTTTTTCGTACAGGATGGAATATAGAAAGGGATTTTGCTCCAAGCAGAATTCATTATAGGGGTTATAATAATATTCCTCTTGAAGGTTATTCACATAAAAAATTAAAACAAAGTTTTTCTTTTTCATTATATGCAGATGCTAATGTAATAGGGCGGGATATTTTTTTAGATGGAAATACTTTTAAAGATTCTATAAGTGTTGATAAAGAATATTTTGTAGCTAAAGGGGGATTTGGTTTTAATTATAGATATCAAGATTTGACTATTAATTATATGCATACATTTTCAACAAAAGAATTTAAAACACAAAGCTATTATCATAGCTATGGTTCTTTGATATTTTCATATAATTATTAATAACGTATATCTAACATAAATCCATATTGAGAAGGAAGTTCTACTTTACTCTTTAAAAGAGGATTAAGATGAAGTAGGGCTTGTGGATGAAAGTTTGTAGAATGAACCGAAGCTGTAGATCCAAACAAAGAGCTTATACCATCTGTAATTCTTTTTATCGGATTTAATAAAAAATAAGAGATATTTCCAAGAACTTTAGATCCAAAAATTTTTCCTCCATTATGATCAAGTTTACTTTGAAGTATCCAAAAACCTTCTCCCATTAAAGAGCCTAGGGTAGGGGTAAAAATAAGATCTTGTGTAGAAGGGATCTCTGCAAATGCCTCATAACCATATTCCCAAAAAAATGTTGAAAGAAAGAAAGAATATCCAAAAGAACCCCAAGGACCAAATCCATCTTCTCTAGCAACCATATAATACCATGCACCAGATACTGGATGTCCTATATAGTTTATAAAAAAATCATCCTCATCCCATACAGGACCAGCTTTAACATGTTCAAGCCATTGATCACCTAATCCTATATCATCTTTATCCCAGTTTGTTACACTTGAAGGAAGAAGGTATAATATACCGATTGTACCTATCATAAAAACTTGAAGATAAAGAGTATCTTTTAAGAGTTTATCCCATTTATCATCATTTTTTTCTTTAGAAATGAATTTATCTATAGTTTTTACGTCAGATATTTCTTGTTGTGTATTTTGGTGAAGTATCTGAGTAAGATTTTGATCTTGATCGAGTTTGTTTGCTTCTAATTGATAAAGAAGCAAACTTAAAATTAAAAGATTTTTAAAGATTTTAGATAACAATTGGCATCACTACAGTTATAAAATTATTTTCTTCTAGAACAAAAGGAGTATTTGAATTATTGAGTTTTATAATAAATTCATTTGTATCGATATTATTTAAAAAATCTAGTATATATCGACTATTAACTGCTATAAAAAACTCTTCTTCGAAGTTAGTGTGAAATGGAAGTTCTGTTTTTGCTTCATTATTGTCATCACTAAGTGATTCAAAAGTTATTCCTTGAGGAGTAAATATAAATTTTACATCAGTTGAAACTGTTGTGATTTGTTTTAATGCTTCTATAATCTCTTTTTTAGGTAAAAGAAGTTGTTTTGAGGTTTCTTTTGGAATAATACGACTATATTCAGGATATTTACCATTAATAAGTTTTGTAAAAAATTTATATTCTTTTGATGTAATAATGAGATATGTTTCGTTATAGAACATTGTTAAGTCATCAAAAAAGAGTTTTTGAATTTCAACAATAGCTTTTTTAGGAATGATCATTGACAATTCATTATTTTCTTGTGTATTTGGAATTTTAACTACAGCAAGTCTTCTTGTATCAGTAGATACAAAATTAATACTATTTTGAGTCATATCTATAAATGCACCATTGAGTTCAAATTTAGGGTTATTAGTGTCAATAGAAGGAGTTATTTTTTTCAATGCATCTATAAGCTGATGTGAATTTATAGTTATATTTGGAAGATTATTATGTTCTGGAAATTCTGGAAAATTTTCTGGTGTAAAAGTAGGGAGTTTAAATTTAGATGTTCCTTGTTTAATAAAAAGTGTATTATTTACAAATTCAAGGGTTAAGGATTGATTTTTGAGGATTTTTACTATATCGAGTAGTTTTTTTCCATTTGCTGTTGTAGTACCTTCTTCTGTTACTTGTATATGTTGAGTTGAAACTTCAAAGCCAATATCATAATCTGTAGCTTTTAAAGTAAGAGTATTATTACTTACATGTAGATAAACATGTGATGTGATGGAAGAGGTATCTTTTTTTTCTAAAAAAGCAGAAGCATGTATAAGTATGTTTTCTAGTATGCTTTTTTCAATGGTAATATGCATTTTCAATCCTATATATATTTTAAATTAATAGTAGGTAGTAGTAGGGGGAGTTGAATATGTGAATATCTTCTAAAGCTACCTGAACTAGGAGTTATTTTATGTGAATGACTTAACCCCCTCATTTCACATTGATTCACTTTTAAAATTATATCTTTTTTTTTTATATTTGTGAAGAAGCAGTAAGTTTGTTTGTTAATTCTTCTATTTTTGTCTTAAAATCTTCATCATTTTTAATAAGTTCATTGATCTTTTTAAGCATATGACTTATAGCTGTATGATCTTTCATTCCGAAATATTGTGCAAGTTGAGGCATAGTATTTTGAGTAAGTTCGCGACAGAGATAAATTGCTATACGTCTTGCATAGACAATGTTTTTACTTCTTCCTTTACTTTTTATTTCACTTGGTTTTATATTGAGATCTTTTGCAACAACTTTTGTAATAGTATCTAGAGTTAAATTTGCTCTATTTTCTTGTATTTGATCTTTGAGAACTTGTTTTGTGAATTCTAAGGTAATATCAACATGCATTAGTTGAGAGTAAGCATGAAGTTTTGAAAGGATACCTTCTATTTCACGAACATTACTTTCTATGACCGTAGCAATATAGTTAATAATATCATCACTGAGTTTTACTTTATTGATCTCACATTTTTTGCGAATAATCGCTATTTTTGTTTCAAGTTCAGGTGGTTGGATATCAGCTACAAGTCCCCATTCAAAACGGCTTTGAAGTCTTTTTTCAAGTCCACCTATTTTTTTTGGATGTTTGTCTGCTGTAAGGATAATTTGTTTTTTTTCAGTTTTTAGTGCTTCAAAAGTGTGAAAAAATTCCTCCTGAATCGTATCTTTATTACTTAAAAATTGAATATCATCGATAAGTAGAACATCACATTTGCGATATTTTTCTTTAAATCTTTCCATCGTTTGATTGCGGACATGACGTAAAAAATCATTTAAAAATTGTTCAACTGTAGTATAGATAACATTTTTACCCCTATCTTGTAAAACATTTCCTGCAGCTTGCATAAGGTGTGTTTTACCAAGTCCCACACCACCATAGATAAAAAGAGGATTATAGACTTCTCCGGGTTTTTCACTCACACTTTTAGCTGCTGCATAAGCAAATTGGTTTGATCCTCCTACCATAAAGTTAGAAAAAGTATGAGATGGATTAAGCATTGAGTTGACCACTTTTTTCTTTTCTTGAGAGGACTTTGATTTTTTGGTAGTTGTTTTAGTATTTTTTTCTAAGATTTTAACTTCTACTTTTTTTCCTTTTATTTCAAAAAGATGTTCAAGTTTATCTTTATACTTATTTTTTATCCAATTCGTTATAAGAGGATTTGGAGCATAAAATACCACTGTGGAATCAGAAGAGTTTTTTGAATCATAAGTAAGTTGTTTTATATATCTGTTGTATTCGATTTCTGGTATTTCTTCTTTGAGTAGTTCTAAAACCTCATTTGCTATTTTCATATTTTTCCCATAAAATGTATTCTAATGTGAATAATAATACAAGTTTTTATAAAAAGAGGTTAAAAAGAGCCTATTTATAGTTATTTAGAGTAATATGAATAAGAATTATGTGAATAACTTTAAAATCTTTCAAAAAACTTTTCTAAGTATCTCTATAAGGGCTTTTGAGAAGAAAGTTTTAAATGTGAATAAAAAACATTAAAAATATTTTTATTATTATAAATTCTTATAAATATATTTTATTCTCTAGAATGTTTCATGTGAAACAATGAAAAATTTTGCATAGTATAAGTCTAAAGAAGGTAAAATAAATAATAAATTTTAAGTAGAGTTATCAAATGAAAAACTATTTTGCAAAACGAATTATTCCTTGTTTAGATGTGAAAGATGGAAGAGTGGTTAAAGGTGTAAACTTTGTTGGTCTACGTGATGCGGGTGATCCTGTTGAAGTAGCAAAACGATACAATGAAGAAGGTGCTGATGAAATCACATTTTTAGATATAGGTGCATCTCATGAAGGAAGAGATACTATAGTAGATATCGTTGCAAAAGTAGCACGTGAAGTTTTTATCCCTTTAACTGTTGGAGGAGGGATACGAAAACTTGATGATATTTATAACCTTTTAAATGTTGGGTGTGATAAAGTAAGTGTAAATTCTGCTGCTGTAAAACGTCCTGAACTTATAGATGAAGGTGCGAAGCGTTTTGGTAGTCAATGTATAGTTACTGCAATAGATGTAAAAAAACATGGGAATAAGTATCATGTTTATTTAAATGGGGGTAGGGTTGATACAGGTATTGATGCACTTGAATGGGCAAAAGAGGTAGTAGATAGAGGAAGTGGAGAGATACTTTTAACATCAATGGATGCTGATGGGACAAAAGCAGGATTTGAATTGAATATAACCAGACAAATTAGTGAATTAGTAGATGTACCTGTAATTGCAAGTGGTGGAGCAGGGACAATGCAACATATGAAAGAAGCATTTGAAAATGGAGCAGATGCTGCACTTGCAGCAAGTATTTTTCACTATAAAGAGATAGATATAATGGAGTTAAAATATTATCTAGATAAAAATGGTATAGCTGTTCGTATAGATGAAGGGGAATGATATGAAAAAGATAATATTAGCACTTGGTATAACAGGAACACTATTTGGATATGAAATAGTAATGGATAAAACATTTACAAAAGAAGTACTTCCTTCAAAACAAAGTGTACGTGTAAATATAACTGTTAAAGACAAAACACTAAATGGAGTTTTAAATAAACTTGAAAATTACAAAGCATATATGGATAATCTAAAAAATGTTTCTGTAAAATCAAATGGTTTTCATACATTAAGTGATTATAGCTATCAAAATAATAAACGAATAAAAATAGGTTATAAAGGTTTTTCAAATTATACTATAAGTAGTGAAAAACAAAAATATCTTGAAGATTTTATAAATAAAATTGCAAAAGATAAAAATAAAGGAGAGATTTCTTTATCATCAATGCAATGGAGTTTATCTGAAGATAAAAAAGAACAGATCATTCAAAAATTAAAAATAGATGTTGTCAAGTGGTCGAAACAGTACGAAAGAACTCTTTCAAATGAATTGAACACTACATGTAAATTAGAAGAAATAAATCTACTTCAAAATAGAGGTATCTCTATAATGAAAGCTTCTAATACAGTCAATGGTAATCTTCCTTTTAGTAAAAAAGAAAAAAAGATTATAAAAATAAAATCAACACTAAAATATGAATGTAAATAGATCATGATAATATGTGCAGGAAATAATGAATATTTTTCTTTTGCTACTCCTATGGGAGTAGGATTAGTAGAGATGAGTATAAATCTTACACGTCTTTGTTTAATGGATCCTCCGGAGTACTTGCTTTTTGTAGGAACTGCTGGAAGTTATGGTGATGCAAAGATCTTTGATGTGATAGAGAGTAAAACAGCATCAAATATAGAACTATGTTTTTTACAAAAAGGGTGCTATACCCCACTTGATAATGTCATAACAACAAATACAAAAGAGAAAAAAGATGTTATAGTAAATAGTTCAAATTATATAACAACTAACAAACAACTTGCTCAAAATTTTTTGCGTTTTGGTATAGGGATAGAAAATATGGAATTTTTTGCTTTTTTGAGTGTTGCAAAAGAGTTTGATATCCCTGCAGGTGGAGTATTTTGTGTTACAAACTATACTGATGAAAATGCTCACAAAGATTTTATAACAAATCATGCAAAAGCAAAAGAGATTTTGAGTTTACATGTAAAAAAACGATTAGAGGAACTTACTTCATGAAACCATCTTTAATGGACTACACACAAAATGAACTCAAAGAGATCATAAAACCTGCATTTCGTGTTAAACAGATATGGGGATGGATCTATCACCACTATGTAGAAAGTTTTGATGAGATGAAAAATATTCCCAAAGCTCTTAAAGAAGAACTTTCACGGAAGTTTGTTATAAATCCTTTGAAGATCATCAATAAAGAGATCTCAAGTGATGGAACAATCAAGTATCTTTTTGAGCTTCAAGATGGAAAGACCGTAGAATCTGTTTGGTTAAAAATGAAAGATGAGCAATATGATGAGGATGGAAAGCTTTTGCATGAAGCAAAGTATTCTATATGTGTTTCAACGCAAGTGGGATGTAAAGTAGGGTGTAGTTTTTGTTTAACAGCTAAAGGAGGCTTTACACGAGATCTAACACCAGGAGAGATTGTAGCGCAAGTAGTGAGCTTGAAAAAAGATAACAATCACGCTCATAACCGTATAACTAACATTGTTTATATGGGGATGGGAGAACCACTTGATAATTTAGATAACTTGGCAAAAGCTATAGAAATATTTAAAGATCTAGATGGCTTGGCAATCTCTGCAAAACGACAAACTGTGAGTACAAGTGGACTTTCTAACAAGATAGACCAATTAGGGAAGATGGATCTTGGAGTACATATAGCGATCTCTTTACATGCTGTCGATGATGAGCTAAGAACTGAGCTTATACCAATGAATAAAGCACACAATATTAACTCTATCATCGAAGCAGTTAAGAGATACCCTATAGACACCAGAAAAAGGGTTATGTTTGAATATCTTGTTATAAAAGATAAAAATGATGATATAACAAGTGCAAAGAAGTTAGTAAAATTGCTTCATGGTATCAAAGCAAAGGTAAATCTTATTTATTTTAACCCATATCCAGGAACTGAGTACAAACGACCTGAATATAAAGATATGGTAGCTTTTCAAGAATATCTTACAAAGCATGGGGTATTGTGTACTATACGTGATTCTAAAGGGATAGATATTAGTGCTGCATGTGGACAATTGAAAGAGAAAACACAAACAGATAGATAATAGTTTTAGAGTTATAATTCGCTAAAAAAAGGTTATCTATGAGTGAAGTAGGATTTTTTGAAACAGGTTTATTGATAGTTGTATTAGCTGTAGGTCTTGGTGGATTTTTGTGGGCTGCATTAAAAGATGATTAAAGTAGACGGTCAACACACCAGGGAGACCGTCTATGGATGAAATGATACCTTACTTTTCTTAACTTTAGATTATTTCTTTTTTTCTTATATTTTCTTTTTGAGACATAAATATCACATAAAATTGTTCTAAATCTAATGATGTTAATTTTAATTCACATAATGACATTCTATGTGAAAAAATTGTGAGAATTTTAAAATTTCTTTGATATTTAAGAGAGAATTTATATAAAAAATACCTTAAATATAAAAAGCTTATAAAACCCTATTTTAGGGCTTTTAAAGAATATTTGTTAATGAGAATTATTATTAAATTATACTTCATATAAAGTTATTCACATAAAAGAGTTTTTATATACGTTTCACATGAAACATTAAGCAAGATATTGTTTAAATTCACTTTGAAAATCAATTTTACTTTTTATGTGAAAATCTTTTTTATATAAGTTAAACCAGAGTTCATTAGCATGTAAAAGAAGTCGGGATGCTTTTGTATTTTTTAGGCGTTCCATATTAGTAATTTCTTTATCAAAGTACTTCATCATATTTTCAAAAGTTTGTCCATAAAGTGGATCACCAACAATTGGATGTTTCACATGAAACAAATGAACTCGGATTTGATGTTGTCTTCCTGTGTGAGGTTTTGCTTCAACTAATGTCATATCAAGATCATCGAAATAGTGTAAAGGCTTTATAGTTGTTTTAGAGGGTTTCCCTTTTTCATCTACAATAACGATCGTTCTGATATTGCTATCTTTATGTTTTTGACGAAGTAGGGGAGCTTCAATGGTTAGCTTCTGATCTAACTTACCGTGTACGATAGCAAGATATGCTTTTTGGATTAGACGGTTTTCAAAAAGATACTTGATATCGATCTCTGCTTGTTTGTTTTTTGCACATAAAACAATACCACTTGTCTCTTGATCAATACGGTGTGTAATGTTTGCTTCTTTGCCAAATTGGTAGCGAAGTTCATCAACTAAAGAGTAAGGTGTATGTCTATTTTGCGGATGGATAAGTACACCACTTGGCTTGTCATACACTACAAAGTGTTCTTCTTCTACTATAGGTTTGAGACCTTTTGTTATTGGTTCAAACTCAACAAGCTCAAATTCCCCTTCTACATATCCACCGGTTTTATTCATTGATTCACCATTTATAAAAAGACGACCTTTAGAGATAAGGCGTTGCGCTTCTTTTTGGCTATAACCAAGTTCTTTAATGAGAAAAAGAAATGCTTTTGTTTTTTCTTTAACATAAAATTTTTTTACTACAAATGGCACGTATATCCTTTAATCGGTTTATAAATAGTTTTAGGGTATCCTTTTAAGAATAAAACTATAACATACAAAGGCTAGGTAATGGTTGAAAGATATGCTCGTGAAGAGATGAAAAACAAGTGGACTATGCAAGCAAAATATCAGGCATGGTTAGATGTAGAAAAAGCGGTAGTGAAAGCGTGGAATAAACTTGGTCTTATTCCTGATGAAGATGCTAAAAAGATCGTTGAAAATGCGACTTTTAGTGTTGAACGTATCGATGAAATAGAAGCAGTTACGAGACATGATCTTATTGCTTTTACTACAAGTGTTGCAGAATCACTTGGAGAAGAGAGTAGATGGTTTCATTATGGTATGACAAGTAGTGATACGATCGATACTGCTGTAGCATTACAGATGAAAGATTCTCTATCTCTTATCATTGAAGATGTAAAGATGTTGATGGAAAGTATCAAAAAAAGAGCGTATGAGCATAAGATGACCTTGATGGTAGGAAGAAGCCATGGTATCCATGGTGAGCCTATTACGTTTGGTTTGGTATTAGCTGTTTGGTATGATGAGATGGCACGACATCTTGAAAATTTAGAACAAACTATGGATGTTATCAGTGTTGGACAAGTTAGTGGTGCTATGGGGAACTTTGCACATGCTCCACTTGAGTTAGAAGAGCTTACATGTAAAGAACTTGGTCTTAAACCAGCACCTGCTTCAAACCAAGTGATCCAGCGAGATAGATACGCGCGTCTTGCTTCGGCACTTGCACTTCTTGCTTCATCTATAGAAAAATTTGCTGTAAATATTCGCCATTTCCAAAGAACAGAAGTATATGAAGCTGAGGAGCGCTTTGCAAAAGGGCAAAAAGGAAGTTCTGCAATGCCACACAAACGTAATCCTATTCTAACAGAAAATATCACAGGACTTGCACGTATGATACGAGCATATGCAACACCTGCAATGGAAAATGTAGCTTTATGGCATGAGAGAGATATCAGTCATAGTTCAACTGAGCGTTTTTGGCTTCCTGATGCGTTTATAACAACAGACTTTATGCTTCACCGTATGAATAACGTTATAGCAAATCTTGTTGTATATCCAGAAAATATGATGAAAAACCTTAACTTAACAGGTGGACTAGTTTTTTCTCAACGTGTTTTACTAGAGCTTCCAAAACAAGGTGTGAGTCGTGAAGATGCTTACAAGATCGTTCAGAGAAATGCAATGAAGGTTTGGGAAGAGATCCAGCAAGGAAAACCTACTGTAAATGAAAAAGGGGAAAGTCTGTATCTTAACCATCTTTTAAGTGATGAAGAACTTAGAAGTAAACTCAGTGAAGAACAGATCCGTGAATGTTTTAACTATGACTATTATACGAAGAATGTAGATGCGATCTTTAAAAGAGTGTTTGAGAAATAATCTCAAACACTATCTACAGATTTATTCCTCTTTTTTTACATACTTTTTACAATCAAAAATTTCTTTCTTTTTCTTTGTTAGATTTTCCTAGAATTAAACAAAAATAGGGTAAAATTTAATATTATATTTTTGTATGAACATTGATGTGTTTATATGAAATTATATGAAATCTTTCTCCTTAGGATAACATGAATGATCACAGTTTTAAAAAGAAATGGACGTACAGAACCTCTTGATATCACCAAGATCCAAAAATACACTTCTGCTTCAGTTGAAGGGCTTGATAATGTAAGTCAAAGTGAACTTGAGGTTGATGCTCAAATACAGTTTCGAGATGGTATAACAACAAAAGAGATACAAGAAACTCTTATAAAAACAGCTGTTGATAAGATCGATATAGATAGACCAAACTGGACTTTTGTAGCGGCAAGACTTTTTTTGTTTGATCTATATCATCAAGTAAATGGTTTTACAGGATATTGTTCATTAACGAAGTATTTTGAAAAAGGGGAAAAAGAGGGGCGGATCATACCAGGATTAAAAGAACTGTATGATCTTGATGAGCTTGATAAACATATAAAACCTGAACGTGATCTTCAGTTCACATATCTTGGTATAAAAACATTGTATGATAGATATATCATCAAAGATTCAAATGCAAAACCTATAGAACTTCCACAACATATGTTTATGGCTATTTCAATGTTCTTGGCACAACGTGAAGAGAACCGTATGGAGTGGGCGATCAAATTTTATAATATGATCTCAAAATTTGAAGTGATGATGGCAACACCGACACTTTCAAATGCCAGAACACCAAGACATCAACTAAGTTCGTGTTATATTGGTTCAACTCCAGATAATATTGAAGGGATCTTTGATGCTTACAGTGAAATGGCGATGCTTTCAAAATTTGGTGGAGGGATCGGTTGGGACTGGACACAAGTTCGTTCTATGGGAAGTTTTATCGATGGACATAAAAATGCAGCTGGAGGTACTATACCATTTTTGAAGATTACAAATGATATAGCTATAGCAGTAGATCAACTAGGTACTCGTAAAGGTGCTATAGCAGTTTATCTTGAACCATGGCATATTGATATCAATGACTTTTTGGATCTGAAGAAGAACTCTGGTGAAGAGCGTCGTCGTGCACATGATCTTTTCCCTGCCCTTTGGATTAACGATCTTTTTATGAAAAGAGTTTTAGAAGATAGTATATGGACGCTATTTGATCCATATGATACAAAAGATCTTACTGAACTCCATGGCGAGGCATTTGAAAAACGTTATATAGAATATGAGCAAAATGATGAGATATTAAAAGAGCGTGTCAAAGCAAAAGATCTTTGGAAAAAGATACTAACAAGTTATTTTGAAACAGGAAACCCATTTCTTTGTTTTAAAGATAATGCTAACAAGGCTAACCCTAACGACCATTATGGTGTTATACGAAGTTCAAATCTGTGTACAGAGATCTTTCAAAATACTGAGCCAAACCATTATCTGATAAAAGTAGTGTTTGAAAATGGAAGCTTTGCAACATTTGAAGAAGATGCGATCGTTAAAGTTGATAGTGGGATAGAAAAACCGGCTAAAAAGATTACTGCGTTAGATACATTGGATGGACAGGCTATATTTGTTGTAGAAAAAGAGCGTATAGATGGTGCTACAGCAGTTTGTAACTTAGCTTCTATAAACCTTTCTAAGATAAATAAACAAGAGGATATAGAACGTGTTGTTCCTATAGCGATTCGAGCACTTGATAATGTAATCGATCTAAATTTCTATCCAGTTGCAAAAGTAAAAAGAACCAATATGAGAAGCCGCTCTATCGGTCTTGGTGTAATGGGTGAAGCACAAATGCTTGCTGAAGCTGGGATAAGTTGGGGAAGTCAAGAACATTTCGATAAGATCGATGAAGTGATGGAAGCGATAAGTTATAATGCTATTAGTGCTTCAAGTGATCTTGCAGTTGAGAAGGGTATTTATCCAGAATTTGAAGGAAGTAAGTGGAGTAGAGGGATCATGCCACATGATCATGCTAAAGCAGAGGTGAAAAATCTCGTTGATCGTGGAGGACTTTTTGCTTCAGGATATGATTGGGATGTTTTGCGTAAAAAAGTAAAAGAGCAGGGGATGAGAAATGGTTATCTTATGGCTATAGCACCTACAAGTTCTATCTCTATTCTTACTGGAACTACTCAAGCTATAGAGCCAGTATATAAACGTAAATGGTATGAAGAGAACCTTAGTGGTCTTATACCGGTAGTTGTTCCAAAACTCTCACCTGAAACGTGGGCGTATTATACCCCTGCATATGATCTTGATCAGCGTATCCTTATCAAAGCAGCAGCGATTAGACAAAAATGGATCGATCAAGGGCAAAGCCTCAATATCTTCATAACGCTTGATAAAGCAAGTGGAAGATACCTCCACGAGATCTATACACTTGCATGGCAGTTAGGGCTCAAATCTACATACTATCTTAGAAGTCAGTCTCCTGAGATGAGTGGTGATGTAGAAGATAGAAGTATGGAATGTATAGGTTGTCAATAAAATGAAACCACTAAATAGTTCTTCTTTAGAGGAATTTACAAAAAGGTTTGAGTACTTTAGAGATGCTGAAATAGATAGCATAGAGATAATAAGTGCGACATCTATTAAGGTAAAGATCAATGTTCAAGACAGCTCAAGAGGTTTTGATTGGATTGGTTTGGAATTTTTCTTTGAAATGGTTATAGATGCGAAGCTTGTAGAAGAAAGTAAACTTCGTTATATCGATATGTCTGAAGGGTTAAGCTTCTTTTTTGAAAATGGAGAGTATTTTTGTGCACTGGGAGATATAAAAAGTATTTCTGGAACAAAAGATGCTTTATGTTTCATAAGATCTAAAAGTCTGAAATATCAAGAGATACAGACAACCATATAAAAAGGATTCTTATGAGTTATGAAGTAAAAAGCCATATATTAGGTTTTGATGATACAAAAAAAGTTGATATAGTTGAAATAGATGATCTCTTTGCTACTATGAAAGATGTTGAGAATGAAGCGATCTCTTTTACTTTAGCAAATCCATATCTTCTAAGAGAATACTCTTTTGATGTACCGATTGCTATACAAACTCTTTTAGAGATAAAAGAGGATTCAAATATTAAAGTTTATAACATAGTAGTTGTTCAAAAACCTTTGGAAGAATCTCGTATAAATTTTTTAGCTCCAATAGTTATCAATGAAGACAATAAAACTGTAGCTCAAATTGTTCTTGATCCAAAAGAAAATCCTGATTACGGTATGGCAGAACCTATAAAAGATTTTATAAAAAAAGAGGATTAATCCTCTTTTAACTCAATACTCTTTATAAAACCACACTAAACTTTCTTGTTAACTTTTCATTAACTGTTCATAAACTTTACATTTACCTTTTGATTTTACAATTTGCTTAACTTAATCAAAGGAGAAGATATGAAGAAATTATTATTATCTTTATTTATCTTAGTAAGTGTTGTTTTTGGCAATCATATTGATTTTCTAAAAGCAGATAATACAAATGTACGTAAATATCCAGCAAATGGTGAATATATACTTTCATATAACAATGTTTTAAAGAAAGTTAAAAATTCTGTAGTTAATATTTCGATCCAAAAGAATATTAAGAACAATTTTAAACAAAATCCATTTTTTAATGATCCATTTTTTAGACAGTTCTTTGGAAATAGGATTCCTAAGCAAGTACCGCAAGAAAGGGTTCAACGAGCACTAGGTAGTGGTGTAATTATCAGTGATAATGGTTACATTATAACAAACAACCATGTTATAGATCAAGCTGATGAGATAACAGTAACTATTCCTGGAGATAAAAAAGAGTATAAAGCTAAACTCATAGGAAGTGATAAAAAAAGTGATATAGCAGTTATAAAGATAGATAAAAAAGGTCTTAATCCCGTAGTTTTTTATGATTCTGATAAAGTAAAAGTAGGGGATGTTGTATTTGCTATAGGAAATCCATTTGGAGTTGGTGAAACAGTTACTCATGGGATAGTTTCTGCACTTGGAAGAAACTCTATGGGAATAGAGGAGTATGAAGATTTTATTCAGACTGATGCACCTATTAACCCAGGTAATAGTGGAGGAGCATTATTAAATTCTAGAGGAGAGTTAATAGGGATAAATACTGCTATAGTAACACGAAGTGGAAGTAGTGCAGGGATAGGATTTGCAATCCCCGCAAATATGGTTCATACAATCGCTAAACAACTTATAGAGCATGGTGAATATAAAAGAGGTTATTTAGGTGTTAGTATTACAAATATAACAAGTGAAATGAGTAACTTTTATGATGGGAAGTTTGGAGCGCTTGTAGCAAGTGTTGGGGAAAATACACCAGCAAAACAAGCTGGACTTAAACGTGGAGATCTTATTATCGCTGTAAATGGAAAAAAAGTTGATAGTGCTAATAGTTTAAAGAATATTATAGGAACATATGCTCCAGGTTCAACAGTTGAACTAACATATATACGTAACAAACAAACAAAAAAAGTTAAAGTGAAATTAGCTTCTCTTGATGGACAAATACCAACACTCATGCAAGCAGGAGGAAGTTTTAGTTATAAAGGGATGGAAGTAACACCTTTAAATCAAGAATTGAAAAATCAACTTGGGATCTCAACAAGTATCGAAGGTGTATATGTTAAAGATGTAAAACAAAATTCATTGGCATCTGATGCAGGGTTACTGAAAGGGGATGTTATCATCCAAGTTGATGATAACATGATAAAAAGTATGGAAGATTTTAAAAATGCCATAAAAGTAAAAAGTAAAAAGATGATATGGATATATAGACAAGGATCTATTTTTGCTGTAGTACTTTAAAAACTCTTTCTATGCCACTTCTGTGGCATAATCTCATTTGCTTTGTATGTTATGATTTCATATATAATATAAACAAGTATATAAAATATAAAGGAGATGAGAGATGAAAGTAGTATGTCCTCATTGTGGTGCAGTCAATAATGTACCAGTAAAAGAGAGTTATAAAAAAGCGAACTGTGGAAGTTGTAAGAATTCACTTCTTGATACCCATCCTGTATCATTAGATAGTAGAAACTTTGATCATTTTATTGCTAACAGTGATTTACCTGTTATCGTTGATTTCTGGGCACCATGGTGTGGTCCATGTCGAATGATGGCACCAGCTTTTGAAGCTGCAGCAGCACAGTTACCACTTAAAGCACAATTTGCTAAGGTCAACACCGAAGAAGCTCAAGATTTAGGTGCTAGGTTTGGTATCCGTTCTATCCCGACTATAATGGTGTTTAAAAATGGAAATGTTGTTCATCAGGTAAGTGGAGCATTAGATCAAAATAGTATTGTAAATCTTGCGAGACAGTTTATGTAGATTTTCGGGTTATACCCGAAAATTTATTGTTTTAAACCGATAAGGGTTTGAAGGAGTTGATCAGATGTTGTAATGGTTTTACCGTTAGCTTGATATCCTCTTTGGATAATGATAAGTTGCGTAAGTGAACGGGAAAGATCAACATTTGATGCTTCTAGTGCAGATGCTTGGATAAATCCTCTACCACCACTTGCTGCAGTACCGATGATAGGATCTCCAGAGTTCGCACTTTGACTAAAAAGATTCCCACCTTCAGTTGCAAGCCCTTCATTATTTGCAAATTTTGCCATAGAGATTTGAGCAAGACCAAAGCTTCTACCATTACTAAATGAACCAACAAGTGTACCACTTTGATCTATTCTTATCCCTACTAAATCTCCTCCAGTATAACCATCTTGAGATATACCAGATGTAGTTGATTTACTGTCAAAGCTAGTAAGACCGTCAAATGCATTTGAAGTCCCTACTGCAAGGTTAATTGTTTGATTTGGTGCTGAACCGTTGTTTGCAGTATATGTTATACTTGGTGGAGTAAATGTTGAAAGTGATCCATCTGCATTAAAAGTTACTTGTCCTTCTATAATGTTTGTTGGAATCCCTGTTGTTCCTCCAGCAACATTGATAACACCTGGTTCAGGAACAGTGATCATAACTTTCCAAGTACTTCCTGTAATTGGATCATAACTTTCTTTTCTAAAATCCATTTTTACTGTATGTTTTGTACCAAGTGAATCGTAAATGTCAATTGAACTTGAGTGTGTAGGTACATTAAAACTCTGAGATTGTCTGACACCAGTACTACCAGCTGGTAATGCACCATTTAGTGCTTGCATAGTTTGGGTAAAGCGAGTATTTTCTGTTGTACCAGCATCTATAAGACTATCTACTGTAATATTAAGATCATAATTAATGTTAGGATCATTATCTGGATTTGAGATTGTGAATTTACCACTACTATCTACAACTACAGTAGGTCCAGTTCCATTTACACCAACATGATTATTTTTAGCAATTAAGTCTCCATCAGCAGGATCTGGATTTCTAAGAAGTGTTTGCATACCTTGACGAAGATCTTCTGTAGAAGTGAAGTAGTAAGTAGTCTCTGTACCATCCCATCCTACAGCATTGACACTTCCATCAGTATATCGGAATTTTTTCATAGGATCATCATCAACATTTGCATCGTCCATACCAAGATCTGCTGCAGAATTTCCAGAAACATCTTCATAATCTATATTTTTTACTGGTCCACTATTATCATTTACCAAACGAATTTGATAATCAGTTCCATCAGTTACAACAGTTGCGGTTACACCTGTTTGATTAGATATTTTATTGATGGCTCTTGCAGCTTCATTAGCATTATCTTCTGCGCTTGTTCCTGGAAGTGTAAAAGCAGGCACTTCATAGCCATTTATAACAATATCTCCAGTATCGTAAGCAGTTGTAGCATTGTCACTTACATTATTACCTGTTTTATCAGCACTTCTAAAGCCCATCCAGACACCTTGACCAGTATCTCCTGCATCACCACTTTGTAAAAGATATCCTTCACCTTGATCATTCACCAAAACACCAACATTCTCGCCACGCTCAATTATTTTCCCGTTATCATCTTTAAAGAGATAAGCGGTGTTATTTTCATTGATTTGATCAGGATTAGTTGTATTATCTCCATCTGGATTTGCATAAACACCATTTCCATCAGAATCAGTACCGACAATACTATTATCATAGTCTCCTTGAGGAGTTTGGAGTGAATCTGCTTGGTCAAGTTTCCCATCTCTATTTAGATCGGCTGCTTGTTCAAATGTATCTAGTGCTCTAACAGCACTGAAACTTTCAACAAGATCTCCAGAATTTAGATTTGCTTTTAATTCTATTTGTGTTGTAGCTTTTGCTGGTGTAGTAAGTCCTGGTGGAATAACTATATCACGGATAGGGGCTGTTGAATCAACTTTACCAGTTTCTTCATCTCTCATCCATCCTTGTACTATAAAACCGTTATTATCGACAAAATTTCCATTTGCATCAAATTTAAAATCTCCTGCACGAGTATAATTATATGTTTTTCCTCCATCTGGTGAAACGATAAAAAAACCATCTCCTTGGATCGCAACGTCAGTATTTTTATCTGAGTTTTGAATACTACCTTGAGAAAATATTCTAGTCATGGAATTAACAGTTGTACCAAGACCTATTTGAACAGCATTTTGACCACCAAGTCCTCCTTGAGGAGCAGTTGCTATTGTTTTTGTTTGAGAAAGTAGGTTAGAAAAGTTTGCACGAGAATATTTAAAACCTACTGTATTTACATTTGCTATGTTGTTTGATTCTACATCCATTGCTATTTGGTGTGCTTGAAGTCCAGAAACACCGGAATATAATGATTTTAACATAGTTTATCCTTTTTTTAACTTCTGCAATAAGAAGTTTAATCTAAAAATAGATAAGCATCTTCTATTCCAAATATTAACTAAGCATCCATTTGTAGTGCTTTTTGGATCATTTGATCTGCAGTAGTGATTGATTTTGCATTAGCATCATAGGCTCTTTGATAGACTATGAGTTCTGTTAGACTTGTTTCCATTGTCAAATTAGAAGTTTCTAAAGCCCCATTAGCTATTGAAGAACCTAAAATATTTTCTCCATCTTGGTCTTGATAAAAAAGAGCTTTTCCACTATTTGAACTTTCTTTAAAAAGAACTCCTCCAAGGTTTTCAAGACCTTGGTCATTTTGAAAATGATATAATGCTATTTGAGCAACACTACTTTGTTCTCCATTGGTAAATGTTGCTATCACTTCTCCATTCGCATTGATATCATAACCTATCAGTTCTCCAGATAAAGCACCATTGGATTGACTAGAACCTGTTGTTGCATCTGTAGCTATTGCTGTAACTCCACTAAATTTTTCACCAAGATCAATTTTGATAGGTGTTCCATTATTATCTATAGTATCTAGAGTTGTATTGACAAGTCCACCTGCTTCATCAAAAAGCACTTCTGCATTTGTAGTGCTATATGTTGTTTCTCCATCAGAAGAAGAAACAGTAGCTTTGATATCCCAAAGAAGACCTGTTTCAGGTTGTTTTTTTGCTTTAGTAAAAGTAAGTTCTACTTTATTGATATTGCCTTGAGCATCTATGGCCTCAGAACTTATTGAGCGAGGAACATCCTCTGTTCCAATATTTCCAGAAAATATTATCTCTGTTGTTGGTTCTGTTGGATAGGTCAGGGTATCTGGAAGTTGTATTTTTTGTTGTTTTTCAACATCTCCAAGAGCTATTTCATCAAGTTGTTTTGTAAGAGTATTTGTTTCATAGTCAATGTTATCACCAAGTGTTCCTAAGACATACATCCCTTCACTATTGACTAAATCTCGATTAACATCAAATCCAAAGTCTCCCGCACGAGTATAATAAATATTTTGAGAATCTGTTATACCAAACCATCCTTCTCCTTGTATAGCAAGATCAGTACTTCTATCTGATTGGACTATAGCACCTTGTTGAAGATTCATGCTTGTTGCATTTATGCGAGATCCGATGCCATAACTACTATTTGTACTTGTTGAAGGATTGTGTGTATTGATAGCTTCTTCAAATAAGGAAGTAAATTCAGGAGTATAAGATCGAAAGCCAACAGTATTCATATTGGCAATATTATCAGATGTTATATCTATTGCAGTTTGATGTGATGAAACTCCAGCTACACCGGTATAGAAAGCTTGAATCATGGTTTGTCCTTTAATAGATCTCTTTAACTTCACTCATAGGAACATAATTAGAACCAAGTTTGAGAAGGGCTTCTCCATTATCAAAGCGAATAGATTCAATAGGATAACTACCAACTGCTGTATATTGAGGTTCCCCTTCTGTATCATAATAATCTGATGAAACTCTATAGATCCCATCTGGTGCAAGATTGCCATTATTGTCTTTTCCATCCCAATCAAAGCTATAGATCCCTTGAGCATTTTCTGCTAATTCTATAGTTTTAATTAGATTTCCATCAAGATCTGTTATATTTACTGTACCTTTAGATACATCTGTTGGAAAATACATTTCAAAAGTAGTAGTTGTTCCTTCTTCATGTTGAATACCATCTGAACCTAAAGATGCCATTTTTCCAATAGCTGAGATAACACTATACTGTTGAGAAGCTTCCAGCGATGTTGCAAGGTTTTCAAGTGCTTTGTTGGTATTATCAGCTGATTCAAGTTGAGCAAGCTCTGATGTTTGAGAAAGGATTTTATCAGAATCCATAGGGTCAGTAGGATCTTGGTTTTGAAGTTCTATAAGTAATAATTTCATAAAATCATCTTTTCCAAGGATTCCATCAGGATTTTCAACCTGACCTGTTTGTGTAGTGCTAAAGGCTGTATTTGTTGTATTTGTTGTATCTATTGCCATTTTGTATCCTTTTTAGATATATCTTGGAACTATTATTTCAAGTTCTTGTAAATTTTCATCTTTTTCATTATTTTGAGCAAAGTAGCTGTATTCTTGTTTTGCTCTTTGATGCCCTTGGTCTTGTTTTTGATCACCTTGTGAATTAAAATTAAATGAAGCATTATTTATTCCATTTTGGTTAAGCTGGGTTTTGAGTTCATTTAAGTTGTTTGCTAAAATGTTAAGGGCTGCATTGTTTGAACTAAGATTTACATGAACATTATTTCCTCTTTGAATGACAGTAAGATCAACCTCTCCAAGTTTTTGAGGATTGAGTTGTACTTTGAGTCTTGTAAAAGGTGGTTTATAGTCATCTATTGCTTTTTTAATATCTTGGGAGAGATACTTCATCATCTGTTTTGCTTCATTGATCTTTACTTCTACAGAATCACTTTTATGGGTTTGAATTGGTTTAATTTCAGAAGATTGCTCAGAAGAAATCTCATTTCTTAAGAGTTCTTCTAGTGTTTGTTTTTTCGTTAATTTGTCTTCATTGATACTTGTTTCTGTTTGTTTTGTTTGAAAAAGGTTGTTTATATCGTTTTTTTGTTGTATCTTGTTTTCTTGTATTGAAAGATCATTTTTTTTGGTATCAGATTTTAAAAGTTTTTTGAGTAAATCATTTTGGGTTGCTTCTTGTTTTGTGGTATTTTTCAATTCTTTTGAATTGATAATATGTTGTGTTGTTATTGTTGTTTGAACCTCTTTTAAAATAGGAGTATTTTTAACTGATTCTAGTTTTGTAGAAACGGTTTCTTTGATTGTTTCTTGATTGTTATTAAGGGAAGTCTCTTTTGTAACAGTTTTTGTTTCTTGTTTTATAATAGGTTGTTGAGCTATTTGTTTTTTTGGAGATTTTATTTTTTCATTTGAAATATCATCAATAAAATCAGTTTCTAATTGTTTGTTATCTTTTGTTTGTTTAAGATCTTTTTCAGTGATATTTTCATAAGTGATGTTTTTTATATCTATTTTTAATTCTTTTGCTATTGTTACAAGAGATTTTATATTGTTAGGGAGCTCTTTAGGATCGTATTTTTTTGCAAATTCAGGATTTGCTTCTATTTTTTCTTTGAGGTATTTTTTAGCTTTATAGATAAGGTCTTTTAATTCTGAAGGGGAAAGTTTTTCACTCACATCAGGATTGATCTCTAGAGGGGTTTTAAGTTCTTTTATCTCTTTTGGATCATCACTTTTAAGAAGTTGTAATAGTTTGTCTAGGTTAGTTTCTTTTACTTCCGCATCAGGAGTATTATTATTTTTTGATAGAGCAGTTTCGATAACTTTTTCTTGTTGTTCTTGAATTTTAGATGGAGATTTAAGAAGATCCAATGATTGTGTTTTTGTGTCTTTTTCTTGTTGTACTTGAATTTTTGATGAAGATTTAAGAAGATCTACTAACTCTGTTTTTGGTTCTTTTTCTTGAGGTTTTTGAATTTTAGATGGAGATTTAAGAGGATCCAATGATTGTATTTTTGTGTCTTTTTCTTGTTGTACTTGAGTTTTAGATGAAGATTTAAGAAGATCCAATAATTGTGTTTTTGTGTCTTTTTCTCTAGGTATTAAAATAAGTGTTGTTTCAGCATCAGTTTTATCTTTTTTTGTTATGCTTTTAAGAAGTGAATCAAACGATAAGGTAGTGTTTTCTTTAATATCCTCTTGTTTGAGGTTTGCTTTAGGTGTTTTTGGTGCTGTATTGAGGGCTTCAAAAGCTAACATGATATACTCCTAGAGTTTTCTAGAAGATAAAAAGCATTTTTTATTCCATCTTATTTTTAAAGATTAATTATGAAAGTTTTTTTAATGCTGATTTTATATTGGATAGGTCTTTATGGGTATTCACCAAAAGATTTTCAATCTTTCAATACACCATTGCCAACGGCAAAACAAAAGATTATAAAAAAAGAGTGTTATTTGGTATGTCAAAAACAATTACAAAAAGTGGAGCTTATCGATAAAGCGCTTCATTATTATAAAACTACTTCTTATCATTCATTCTCTTCATCTAAGAAACGGTCTAAATAATTAAGATCATTCTTTAAAAAAAGTGCAACACTATTTTGAATGGTTTCAAGTAATTCACGAGCATTTTCTCCATCTACAGGATAACTTATTAAAAATCCTGGAATTGGTCTTTCAAATATATCTTCAAATATCTGTTTTACTACTTCTGCGCCATATTTGTCTGTATAAGGTAGTACAAAATAGTAGTCCATATCATAATTGACAATAGAGTCTGAACTTCTAAGTGTTGTTGCAAGTGACTGGGTGATATTGTCTGTAGCAACATCAGAAAAATCACAATAAAGAAGTGTAAAGCTTTCAGCTCTATTTTCATCAAGTCTTTGAGAGATACCTATATTGAGCTCAAGAAGTGATCTAAAGTTATTAAATGTAAAATGTACTCCAGCCATTTTGTATCCTAGATGTTTTTTGTGTTATTATACATTATTTAAGATAAAACTGTATAATCGAATCAAAAAAGTAGGTTGATGTGAAAGTGATGTTACTGCATGGATGGGGTGGAAGCCCTTATCCCCATTGGCAAAGTTATATAGCCTCTGAGATCGCAAAAGATTATGGATGTGTCAACTTTGTCCGCTTCCCTGATATGGATAATCCTTCTTTATTAAAATGGTTAGATACTGCTCTTTTAGAGATTAAATATTTTCATCCAGATATAATTATATGCCATTCATTGGCAAATACTTTATGGTTCCATCTTTGTAATGAAGGTTTGATACCTTTTTGTGTTGAACATCTTTTTTTAGTAGCACCACCATCATTGCAATGTAATATAGAAGAATTAAATAGCTTTTTCCCTGTCAATATACCTAAACAGCTTTATGCAAAAAATGCGAAATTGATTATTTCTGATAATGATCCATATATGGATTTAGATGAAGCAAAAGAACTTCAAAAAAGTTTACATGTAGATATGCAAATATTGCATAATGCAGGACATATAAATGCTGATAGTGGGTTTGGAGAGTGGAAAAGTTTTTTAGAGGAGATACGATCATGCCAGAACTCATAACAGCTTCAGACCCGTTTGTTAGTCAACCCATTTTAAAAGAAGTCACAAAAGTCTCAAATGTTCCAATTATTAAACATCAAAGAAGAATAGTATTGGAAAAAGGGGAGAGCAATTTTGATACACATAGGTATTTTTATTTTATTCTCAATGGTAAGATAAAGATATCTCAAATCAATTTTGAAACTTCCAAAGAACAGATACTTTATCTTTTAAGTGCTGGAGATATGTTTGATGTTACTGCATTACTTGATGGTAAAAGCAGTGAATATCTTATAGAAGTGATGGATAAGAGTGAAGTGGTTGAGGTTCCTATAGAAGATGTAAGAGAACTTTTAAGTCATGAGCCTGCTTTTCAGCGATTTTTCTTTCCGTATGTTGCAAAACAGCTTCGAAGTATGGAAGAATTGGCAGTTGATCTTTCGTTATATGATGTTTATCAGCGTATTATTCGTCTTTTTGCAAAATATGTTGATCAAAATAGCTCTAATCCAAAGTTAAATATTATAGAAAATCTTTCACATGAAGAGATCGCTTCTATGGTTGGTTCAGTACGTAAAGTGGTCAATCGTACTCTCCAGAAGCTTAAAAAAGATGGTATTATTGAACTTTCTCGAAAACAGATAAAACTTCTTGATCTACAAAAGCTTCTAGAAAAACTTGAATATTGATTATTGTGCTACTTAAGTGGCAGAATTTCTGTATGATTTATTTTATAATTCCAGTAGAAATTTAAAAATAAACAAATATAGGAGGTTCAAAATGTTAGTAACAAGATTTGATCCATTTAGAGAAATAAAAGAATTAGAAAATAGAATTTTTCAAAACTATGCACCAGCAACTGCTGAAAAAGGTATTAGTACTTTTACACCAAGTGTAAATACAAGAGAAGGTGAGTTTGCTTATCATATTGATGTTGATTTACCAGGTGTAAAAAAAGAAGATATCAAAATCGATGTAAAAGATGGTCTACTTACAATATCTGGTGAGCGAAAACTCAAAAATGAGATAAAAGAAGAAGACTATTATAAAGTTGAAACTGTTTTTGGAAAATTTAGCAGAAGTTTTACTCTTCCAGATGATGCAGATATCGAAAATATTGAAGCATCAAGTCAAGATGGTGTGTTAGAAATAGTTATCCCTAAACTTAAAAAAGAGGAAAATGTTAAAACTATTGAAGTAAAATAATACTAAATCTTCTTTTGATTCAGAGCCTCAAGTGATGCATTAGCGTCGCTTGGGGCTTTTTTTATTTCTAGTATAGGCAAAGGTGCCCTGTCATATTGAGTGAAGTTATTTTTCATAATCACTTTGATGATAGAAACTGTATAATAATAATCTTGTTCACTATATTGATCCAAGTATGAAGCTATTTCAAGTGGATCATTACTTATATATCGTATTTCTCGAAAATGTTTATATGCATCCCGTGTTGCTAAGGTTTTATAATAGTGTCTTACTGAATCTTCTAATGATTTGTATCTTTTAAGATAGATTACTCTTCCATTTGCTCTTTTTGAGCCAGCTGCTATAGCATCTTCTTTTGAAGTAGAACGTGTCCACATCCCAAAAATATTGTTGGCTTCTATAAAAAAACGAGATGTTGCCCATGCACTTTCTATCGCTGCTTGAGCTAGAGTAATGCTTATAGGGTGAGGTTTAATACGCTTTAAGAGATCTATAGGATCGTTTGTTTGATAAATCTTCATAAGATGATCGATTTTTTGTTTGTTTTTGTTATTTTGAATGTTATTTAGTGTTTCTAAATAAAGTTTGCGTAATTCTAGGTCAACTTTTTGTATAGGTGGTAAGACCAGTTGTTTAAAGCGGTACTTTTTTGTTTTTGCAGGAAGATGCTGTAGATAATTGATATACTTTTTTGTTACTTCGTCACCAAATCCTAGGGTTATTCCCAATAATATAATAAACAATACTTTCAATACTATTTACTCCAATGTTAACAGATATCCATACGATTTTTTTTCAATATTGAAAATATATTTTCCATCAAGTTCTAAAACAACTCTATAGTATCCATCATGATTCCCAATTCGTATGATTTTAAAGATATCAGAACCTTTAAATTTATAAGATCTAAAATCAATCTCTCTTTTAAAATCAAGAACAATTCTTTCTGGTTTTGGTATTTTAAAATCTCTAAGTAATTTATCTTGTGTATGGATTTGAAGTTGTTTGTAATTTTCATAAAATGAGATAAACTTTAAAGATACTATTTTTTTAAATTTTAAATTTGTTTGTTTCTTTTTAAAATTGTTTGTTATAGAGTTTTGGTTTACATGTAAAGGATGATGCCAATCAATAGCCTTATGGATCTTAATAGTTTCAGTTTGTTGTGAACCATCAAGATTGATAAACGTTATAGATACTTCTTCTAAGATCCTTGCTGTATTAGGTAGATTGAGGGTGACCCCATCAAAAGGTGGTAGTTTTTCTACTTGGTTTGTTGTGTAAGAGGGAGTGCTTGATCTATCGACAGGGAAAAAAGGATTTTCTCGTCCAAAGAGTGTTAATGAAAAAAGAAATAGATAGATTAAGACTATTCGCAATTAAAACCCTTTTTCATTTTTCTCTGTATATCCAGAGATCTCTTTTAGTTCAAAATACTCTTTTTGTAACTTTGCATTACTTTGTTTGAGTTGCTCTATCTCATCTTTGAGATAACTTTTATATGTCTGTAGTCGTAGTAAAACATCTACAGAATTTTTTCCATAAAGAACAACTCCTATATAGATCCCCATAAAGATAACAAAAGCAAGAGCTTTGAGAAAGAACCAAGTCGATACTCCTAGGTATCGTTTGATTATATCTTGTTCTTCCTCAAATTCGTACTCTTGTTCTTTTATATCCATAACAGACTCTTAGAAGAGTTCTTTTCCTATATACTCACCATAAAATACTTCGTTTTCTATCTCAAGAAGTCTGTTGTATTTTGCAGTTCTTTCACCTCTTGCAGTTGAACCTGTTTTGATCTCACCACAGTTAAGTGCTACTGCGAAGTCGGCGATAAATGCATCTTCACTTTCACCACTTCTGTGACTCATAACACATTTATAACCGTTTCTTTGAGCAAGGCGTACTGTTAGCATTGTTTCACTAACACTTCCGATTTGGTTTGGTTTGATAAGGATAGCATTTGCTATTCCTTTAGAGATCCCCTCAGCTAGGATGTTGGCATTTGTTACAAAAAGATCATCACCGACAAGCTGTACTTTATCACCAAGTTTTTCAGTTAAAAGTTTAAATCCGTCCCAGTCATCTTCACTTAATCCATCTTCAATAGATACGATAGGGTATTTTGAACAAAGATCTACATAGTAGTCTACAAGTTCAGCACTGCTTACAATTCTATCTTCAGAATCAAGTTTGTACCCTTTTGTATAGTCTCCATCTACTACAAGTTCACTAGCTGCAACATCAAGTGCGATAGCGATCTCTTCACCTGCTTTATATCCTGCTTTTTCGATCGCTTGCATGATCACTTGGATAGGCTCTTCATTTGAGCTAAGATCTGGTGCAAAACCACCTTCATCACCAAGTGCAGTGTTGTGATTACCATCTTTGAGGATCTTTTTAAGGTTATGATATACCTCTGCACTTGCTTGGAGTGCTTCTGCAAAGTTTTCAAATCCGATAGGCATAATCATATATTCTTGAAAGTCAACAGAATTATCCGCGTGGCTACCACCGTTGATGATGTTAAGCATCGGAGTTGGCATAACCATAGCATTTGCACCACCGAGGTATCTATAAAGTGGCATTTTAAGACTTTGTGCTGCAGCACGTGCAACAGCCATAGAAACACCAAGTGTTGCGTTTGCTCCAAGGTTAGAATAGTTCTCAGTTCCATCAAGCTCTTTCATAGTTGCATCGATGATCGCTTGATTGAACGGACTCATACCGATTAATGCATCAGCGATTTGTTCATTGACATTTTCAACCGCTTTTAGAACACCTTTACCCATATAACGATCACCACCGTCACGAAGTTCAAGAGCTTCTCTTTTTCCTGTACTTGCACCACTTGGTACGATTGCACTTGCAACTGTTCCATCACTAAGCTCAACTGTTGCTTTTACTGTAGGATTTCCTCTACTATCCATAACTTCCATAGCTGTTACGTTTTCTATAAACATTATTGTCCTTTGTAAGTATTTTTTAGTTAAAAGTAAAAAGTTTTTAAAAACTCTTTACTTTTGACTAAAAGGAGCTTTTACTCCTCTTTGTCTGCTTCGGCGATCTCTGCTTCATCCATAAGCATAACAGTACTGATCCCCATCGCATTTTTGATCTTGTTTTCTATCTCTTGGGCGAGTTCTGGTTCATCTTTGAACTTTTGTTTGACATTTTCTCTACCTTGACCAAGTTTTTTGTCTCCATAACTAAACCATGCACCACTTTTATCGATAATGTCTAGTTTTACACCATAATCAACAAGTTCTCCCTCTTTGGAGATCCCCTCTCCAAACATGATGTCAAATTCTGCTTGACGAAACGGAGGAGCAACTTTGTTTTTGATCACTTTTGCTTTAACACGGTTTCCTATCTGGCTTTCTCCTTGTTTAAGTGAAGCGATACGGCGAACATCTATACGAACAGAAGCATAAAACTTCAGTGCATTTCCACCTGTTGTGGTTTCTGGGCTTCCATATCCCATAGTACCGATCTTCATACGGATCTGATTGATGAAAATGATGGTACAGTTCATCTTTGAAAGAACACCTGTGAGTTTACGAAGTGCTTTTGACATTAAACGTGCTTGAACACCAACATTTTGATCTGTCATTTCCCCTTCAAGTTCACTTTTTGGAGTAAGGGCTGCAACAGAGTCCACAACGATGAGATCAACTGCTCCACTTCTTGCCAAAGTTTCAACGATATCTAGAGCTTGCTCGCCATAATCAGGCTGAGAAACCAAAAGATTATCGACATCAACACCAAGATTTCGTGCATAGATCACATCAAGGGCATGTTCAGCATCTATAAATGCAGCGACTCCACCTTTTTTTTGACACTCGGCTGTGATCTGTAGAGCCAATGTAGTTTTTCCTGAACTTTCAGGACCATAGATCTCGACAACTCTACCTTCAGGAACTCCACCTATACCAAGAGCAAGGTCAAGCCCTATAGAACCAGTACTTATAGCTTCTATAGGAACGATCTCTTTATCTCCAAGGCGCATTAAAGCACCTTTTCCAAATGCTTTGTCTATCTGTTTGATCGCTAGATCGAGTGATTTTTTCTTATTTGCTTCCATTGTTGTCCATTTTGTTTTTTTGAACTATCATACTCTAAAAAATTATAGATTGTAAAAAAAATGGCAAATTGCCATACTCTGATAGTGTATTTTAGCTTATTTTTTTATAAAGTTTTATTAACTCCTTTAAAGGAGTATCATTTTTGCAAGTCCTAAAAAGCTGAAAAATCCCATAACATCTGTAACTGTTGTTAGAACAACAGAACTTCCTATTGCTGGATCGACATTGATCTTTTTCAAAAAGAGTGGGATCACTGCACCAAAAAAACCTGCCATGAGAAGGTTGATGATCATTGAAAGTCCTATAACCACGCCAAGTAAAGGCATATTAAACCATATCCAGGCGATAATACCCATCACAACAGCAAATATGGCTCCATTCATAAGTGAGATGATCACCTCTTTTTTGATAATTCGTATAGCATCTTGAGTCGCTATTTCTCCTAGAGCTAACTGGCGAACAACAACTGTTAGTGTTTGTGTTCCTGCATTCCCACCCATAGACGCAACGATCGGCATAAGAACAGCAAGTGCTACCATAGAGTCTATGGTATCTTGAAACAGTCCAATAACAAGTGAAGCAAAGATAGCTGTTAATAGGTTGATACCAAGCCATGTAGCACGTTTTTTCCCTGCAACTAAAACATCATCATCCTCTTCAGCTTCATCATCGACTCCGGCAAGGTTATACATCTGCTCTGTTGCATGTTCATTGATAAGATCATAGACATCATCGGAGGTGATACGACCAAGTAGATGTCCTTCACTGTCAACTACTGGAAGAACACTAAGGTCGTATTCTTCAAAGTAGTGTACAACTTCTTTGATATTTTCTTTATCATATGCTTTTTTCGGTTCAAAGTTCTCTTCACTTGCTTCGATGTTTTCTTTGATCGTTTTTGAAAAGTCAAAGATCAAAAGATCTGCTAAAGAGATAGAATATTTAAGTTTATTGTCTGCATCGGTAATAAAAAGGTTTTGAACATTTTCGAGTTCATTACTTTTTCTAAGTTTTGCAAATCGCTTGATAACATCTTCAACTACTTCATCTTCGCGAGCGGTGAAGACTTCAGTTTGCATATATGCACCCGCTTCATCTTCATCATATTGTTGAAGTGTTTTGATCTCTTCTTTATCTTCTTTATCAAGTTTGGCAAAAACTTTGTCTGCCATCTCTTTATCGACATCTTCAAGTTCTTCCAAAAACTCAACTTTGTCATCTGATTCGAGTTCTTCTACAACTTCTTTGAGTTCTTCAGCACTAAAGTTTTCTACTACATCATCAAAGTAACGATCAGGTAGTGAAAGTGCTACATCACCTAAAAGAGATTTTGGTATCTTTTTGACAGCATCGTCAAACTCGTCATCACTAAGGTTTTTGAGAAGTTTTGCTATCTCACTTGCATGCATCTCACTTTCTTCATGAGAGTTGATATATTCGTAAAATTTACCTAATTCCATTGTGGATCCTTACGAAAAATGAATTTCGAGCGGAATTATAGCTAAAATATATCGTTATCGCTTAATGGAAAGATATTTGGGTTAGAGTTAATCTTGTGTTGCATATCTATCGGGGCTAAGTTTGGAAGTTTTTTTAAAGATGCGATAGTAGAGTCTCTTGTATGCTCTTGATGAAAAAGATAGATGTAAAAGTTATTTACATGTAAAGCAAGTCGTACTGGTAAAGCAATGGAGTAGGTGGTCAGTATACCATCAGGTTTTAGAGCGGACTTAATATCATGAAAATATTCTTTAGTCCATAAAGCAGGGTTGTTTTGGGGACTAAATGCATCTTGATAGACTATATCAAATACAGAAGAGAACTGTTTGATATATTCTCTAGCATCTCCTATGAAAAGGTTTACATGTAAACTTTCATCTTGGTAGGAGTTTGTTTCTATAAGGATATGAAGTATATCAAGGTAAGGTGTGAATTCTTTTGGATAAACAAAGCTTTTGAGAGAGTTTATAAGCTCTTGGTCAAATTCAGGTGAATAGATAAAAAGTTTCATATCTGGAAAATGTTTTTTTGCGTAATAGATGGTAGTAAGGGTGTTAAATCCCAAACCAAAACAGATATCTAAGATATGGAGTTCTTGCTTATCCTTGCAAAAAGAAAAGGCTGGGAGAACATGTTTGTATAGTGTTTCATTAAAGGCACCATCTTTAGTAGAATGATAATGCTCATTAAAAGTTTCACTAAAAGCCGTGTAGCTTCCATCTTCACTTTTGATCATTTACAGACCATTCCCCCACATATGCATCTTTCGTGCAACGAAAACATCATAACCATCTAAAACATCTTCTATATGGTTTGGTGCGCGGTATTCGCATGACTCTAAAAGCTCTTTTGTACTTTCTACATCTAAAGTATCTTTTTGCTCTACTATGATCACTTCTGCGGCATTGGCAAGGGTGCGGTAGGCAAGTTTTAAAAGAAGCTCTTTATTTGTGTGTTTGGTAAGGATATCATAAAAGATCACTCTATCATACTCACGCGGTTGGGACTTAAAAGGTTTTGATAGAGAATCGATATGCTCTACCTTTGCACCTTCAAATACCCCCTCACCATATAAAGCGATCCCAAACTTGCCTTCAACTGCATTTATCTTGGAAAAAAGTGCATCAGCGATCTCATCAACACGAGTTGTAACTAACAGATACGCATTGCCCGGATTTGGGTGAAAAAGTTCTAAAAACTGCTGCATCTTAGTAAGCTAACTCATGAAGTTCTTTAAAGAGATATGCCTCGACGATATCGTCGATATAACGCTGTGTGTGAGCGACTAACACTAACATGTTATACTCGATAAACGGCCACACATACTCCCCGTCATCTGCTACAACAACATAATCGCTAAAGTTCTCAAACTTTTCCCATGACTCATTATGCAGTACTTCAACAAGTTCCCCATCCTCTATAACAAGCTGTGCCCATACTTTGGCATCGTTGATCTTGGTAAGTTTTGCTTCTTCGACATCTGTAGAGTCCATAGGGACCAAAAGTCTCATAGCACATTTCCTTTATTGATCTTTTTGAGCTTTTTCTTTGAGAGTTTGAGTTTTTCGTTATCCATCACACCGATCTTGTGCTCAAGAACATCTTTTGCTATCTTTTTAGCGTTTTTAAGTGAGTGCATCTTGTAGCTTCCACATTGGTAGATATTAAGCTCTGGGATATCGCTTTTTTTCTTCACTTGTAACACATCTTTCATAGACTTTTTCCATGCTTTTGCAACTTTTTTCTCATTTGGTTCACCTAAAAGTGACATATAAAATCCCGTACGGCAACCCATAGGGGAGATGTCGATGATCTCTACATCTTTGGAGTTGAGATGTTCTCGCATAAATCCCGCAAAAAGATGCTCTAACGTATGGATCCCGCGTCCATCCATCTTATCTACATTTGGTTTGTAAAAACGAAGATCATACACGGTGATGATATCCCCGCTTGGACTTGTCATCGTTTTTGCTTTTCTAACTGCTGGAGCCGGCATCTTTGTATGATCAACTGTAAAACTGTCTAAAAGTGGCATACTGTTTTCCTTGAGAATATTTTAGAAGTAGTATAGCATAGATGGGTAAAACAAAGGGGTGTGCCAAAAGGCACGAGAGATTATTTATCTGCGATAAAGATCGCCATATCCATAAGTCGTTCCGTATAACCCCACTCGTTGTCATACCATGCAACAACTTTTACGGTATTTTCACCTGTTACTGTTGTGAGATCAGGAACGAAAGTACAGCTGTATTTTGAACCGATAAAGTCACTTGAAACTCTTTTGTCGTTATCGATCTCGATGAGGTCTTTAAACTCTGCCTTGCTTGCTTTTTCAAACGCTTCGTTGATCTGCTCTTTGGTAACACTTGTTT